>Ga0153994_1000047_pt1 | contig 85140 bp, 72 predicted proteins | sample TSNC078MetaG_FD_104735 | JGI IMG/M metagenome (GOLD analysis project Ga0153994, IMG submission 104735) | Attine ant fungus gardens microbial communities from North Carolina, USA - TSNC078 MetaG | ecosystem: Host-associated > Fungi > Mycelium > Unclassified | place: USA: North Carolina, Lumber...
AACGGGGGTACCGTTCGGATCATGACCTCCCCCACGTCTGCGGCCAGGCGCGTCGAGCGCATCCCGGCTGTCCGCATCCTCGCCAGGGTCGGAAACGCGGCCATCGGCATCCTGCACATCCTGGTCGGCGCGATCGCCCTGGCGGTCGCTTTCGGCGCTGGCGGGGGCGGCGACGCCGACCAGTCCGGCGCCCTGCAGGCGCTCGTCGCGGTGCCTGGCGGCCTGTTCGTCGTCTGGGCGGTGATCGTCGGCCTGATCGCGCTCGCACTCTGGCAGATCCTGCAGACGATCGTGGCGCCCAAGGCGACCACCCGCGTCGTGGAGATCGCCAAGGGCGTCGTGTACGCCGTGCTCGCCGTGACCGCGATCGGCATCGCGGCCGGTGGCCGCTCCGACGCGTCCTCGTCCGAGACGTCCGCCAGCTCGCGCCTGCTCTCGCTGCCGGGCGGCGTCTTCCTGCTCGCCGCCATCGGCCTCGCGATCGTCGGGGTCGGCATCGGCTTCATCGTCAACGGGGTCACCCACCGCTTCGAGCGCGGCCTCCGCCTTCCCCCGAATGCGCTGGCCGGCGTCACCACGACCCTCGGCCGCGTCGGCTACATCTCCAAGGGGGTCGCCCTCGGCATCGTCGGCGGCCTCGTGGTCGCCGGCGCCGTGACCTACGATCCCGGCAAGGCGAGCGGCCTCGACGGCGCGCTGAAGTCGCTGACCCAGCTCCCGTTCGGCGTCTTCCTGCTCATCCTGATCGCCGTCGGCCTGATCGCTTACGGCGTGTTCTGGTGCGTGCGCGCGGTCGCCGTCCGCCTCTAGCCGGGCACGCGTCGTGCACAAGGTGCGGTCGGGAGCGCACGCACCGCCCCTTGTGCACGAGACGTCCGCCGCCGCACCGCGCCGACCGCACGAGCAGCGCCGACCGCACGAGCAGCGCCGACCGAACGAGCCGCGCCGACCGCACGAGCAGCGCCGCCCGCACGAGCGGGCAGCAGCGCGGCCACGCGCAGCAGGAACGCCGGGCGATCCGCGAACAGGTCGCGTCGCGTGACGCGGACGACGCGCCACCCTGAGTCGACCATCGCATCGTGCCGCCCGATGTCGGCATGCCATTGCGCGGCGTCCGTGCGGTGACCGTCGCCCTCGTACTCCAGGATCACCCGCTCGTCGAAGTAGACGAGATCGGGATGCACGAGCTGCGCTCCGACGAAGACGGGCGGGTTCACAGCTGGCTCCCCCAGCCCCGCCTCGACCAGCGCCAGCCGCAGCAGGGTCTCCGGCCGCGAGTCCGCTCCGAACCGGATGCGCTCGGCCGCCCAGCGCAGCGCAGCAGCGCCGGGAGTGCGACTGGGCAGCGCAGCGGTCGCGCGCAGTTCGTCGATCGGCGCCAGCGCATGGCGCGCCCGAGCGCCGACGATGTGGTCGCCGACAGCGGTCAGCTCCGGTCCGGACAGCGACGCGGCGAGCTGCCGCCACACCTGTCCAGGGGAGCAGACGGGCAACCCGCGGACACTCCGCTGGTCGACCGTGGCGATGCTGTGTCCCCGAACGCCCCTGGTGCGCGGCGGCGTGCGAGGAAAGGCGACGCTCACGTGCAGTTCGGTCCCCCGCTCGGCACCAGAGAACGGCATCCCGTACAAGGCTGCGGCGGTCTCATGGCTGAAGACCTGGCCCGGCAGCATTCGTGACCGGTATGCCGTCGCCCGCTCCAGCATCGTCTCGACCGCGCTCGTGCTGTTGACCCCGTGGAACGGATGCTGCACCTCCAGCGCTCGGAGGCGTCGCGGCGCCACATCGAGCGCGATGGCCGCAGCGGTGGCGAACGGTGCGTTGACGAGTTGGTGTGGGAGTGCGCGTGGCTGAGTCATGCATCCACCGTTGCCGAAATGGACAGCCGAGCCCGCGCGGCCTCGGCTTCTGTGGACAACCCGCCCTGTGGACTCGTGCGAAAGGTGCGGTCGCGGCACGCGAGACCGCACCTTTCGCACGAGTCGCGCGCTACGCCCCCAGGGCGGCGAGCGCGTCGGCGATGGGGAGCGTCTCGCGGGAGCCGGTGCGGCGGTCCCAGAGCTCGACCTCGCCGTCCGCCGCGCCGCGGCCGACCACGAGCACGTGCGGAACGCCGATGAGCTCGGCGTCGCCGAACTTCACGCCTGGCGAGACCTTCGGGCGGTCGTCGAGCAGCACCTCGCGGCCGGCGGCCTCCAGCGAAGCCGTCACCTGCTCTGCCACATCGAAGGCGAGCTGATCGCGGCCGGCTGCGACGACGTGCACGTCGAACGGCGCCACCGACTCCGGCCAGATCAAGCCCTTGTCGTCGTTGTTCTCCTCCGCGATGATCGCCAGGATGCGCGTGACGCCGATGCCGTACGAACCCATCGTGACCGTGACGAGCTTGCCGTTCTCGTCCAGCACCTTGAGGCCGAACGCGTCGGCGTACTTGCGCCCGAGCTGGAAGACGTGACCGATCTCCATCCCGCGGGCGAGCTCGACGGGACCTGAGCCGTCCGGTGCGGGGTCGCCCTCCTTGACCTCGGCCACCTCCACCGTGCCGTCCCAGGTGAAGTCGCGGCCGGCCACCAGGCCGAAGACGTGCTTGCCGTCGACGTTCGCGCCGGTGATCCAGCCGGAGCCGTCCACCACACGAGGGTCGACCAGATACCGGATGCCCGTGGCCGACTCCTCGCCGAGCACGGGGCCATCAACGCCCCACGGGCCGATGTAGCCCTTCACGAGGCCGGGGTGCTTCTGGAAGTCCGCGTCGGTCGCCGGCTCGACCTCGCCGGGCGCGAAGGCCACCTCCGCACGCTTCAGCTCGACCTCGCGGTCGCCCGGCAGGCCGACGACGACCAGCTCCCGCGTGCCGTCCAGGTGCGTCACCGCGAGGACGACGTTCTTGAGCGTGTCCGCTGCGGTCCAGGCGCGGCCGTCGGGCCGGGGGTGCTTCTCGTTCGCCACGTCGACCAGAGTCTGGATGGTCGGCGTGTTCGGAGTGTCGAGCACTTCCTGGGGCGTCAGCTTCTCGTACGAGCGCGCCGGGGGCGCAAGCGTGGTGAACGCCTCGACGTTGGCCGCGTATCCGCCCTCCGAGCGCACGAAGGTGTCCTCGCCGACCGCGGTCGGGTGCAGGAACTCCTCGCTGCGGGAGCCTCCCATCGCACCGGCGTCCGCCTGCACGATCACGTAGGAGAGCCCGAGCCTGGTGAAGATGCGCTCGTACGCGTCGCGCTGCGACTGGTAGCTGGCGTCGAGCCCCGCATCCGTGTAGTCGAACGTGTACGCGTCCTTCATCGTGAACTCGCGGCCGCGCAGGAGGCCGGCGCGGGGGCGCGCCTCGTCGCGGTACTTGTCCTGGATCTGGTAGATCGCCAGGGGCAGATCCTTGTAGCTCGAGTAGAGGTCCTTCACGAGCAGCGTGAACGCCTCTTCGTGCGTCGGCGCGAGCAGGTAGTCGGCGCCCTTGCGGTCCTGAAGGCGGAACAGGCCGTCGCCGTACTCCTCCCACCGGCCGGTGACCTCGTACGGTTCGCGCGGCAGCAGGGCCGGGAAGTGCACCTCGTGCGCCCCCGCCGCGGACATCTCCTCGCGGATGATCGCCTCGATCTTGGCCTTCACGCGCAGGCCGAGCGGCAGCCACGCGAAGATGCCTGGCGCCTGGCGCCGGATGTATCCGGCGCGAACCAGCAGCCTGTGGCTGGTGACCTCGGCGTCGGAGGGGTCTTCACGGAGGGTGCGGAGGAAATAGTTCGTCAGGCGTGTAGGCACCGTTCCATGTTAGACGTCGGCGACCGTGGCCGATGTTTCAGCACGTGGATGCGCGTCCGGGCGCCATCTGGATGCCGGCCACTGGACGCGCATCCACCCCGGAATAGGGTGGCCGTATGCCCGGCCGCAGAACGCACGTCACCGCATCCGCCGCTCAGAGCGAGCTCGCGACGGCGCTGGCTGTGCTCCGAACGGCGCTGAGCCTGCCGGACGGCTTTCCTGCGCCTGTCGACAGCGAGGCGGAAGCGGCGGCGAGCACGATCACGCTGCCCGACCGCGATCTGACCGCGATCGAGTTCCTCACGATCGACCCCGTCGGATCGACGGACCTCGACCAGGCCGTCCACATCGAGCGGGCTGGCGACGGCTTCCTCGTGCGCTACGCAATAGCAGACGTCCCTGCGCTCGTGCGTCCCGGCGGCGCCGTCGACACGGAGGCGCGCACCAGAGGCCAGACGGTCTACGCGGCGGACGGACGCATCCCGTTGCACCCTGCCGCGATCGGAGAGCACGCCGGCTCCCTGCTCCCAGGGGTGGACCGCGGGGCGTTCGTCTGGGAGCTGACGCTCGGCGAGGACGGGAAGGAACTGGCCGTCTCCGTCGCGCGAGCCGGCATCCGGTCGCGCCGACAGTGGTCGTATCAGGAGGCGCAGGCCGCGATCGACGACGGCTCAGGACCAGAGACGCTCCTGCTGCTGCGCGAGGTGGGGCTGCTGCGCATCCAGTGCGAGCGGGAGCGAGGTGGCGCCAGTCTGAACGCGCCGGACGAGGAGATCGTCTTCCGCGACGGCGCGTACACGCTCGAACGGCGGGCGCCGCTGCCCGTCGAGGAGTGGAACGCGCAGATCTCGCTGCTGACCGGGATGGCGGCCGCCCGGCTGATGCTGGACGCGCGCGTGGGCATTCTGCGCACGATGCCGCCGCCGACCGACGACGCCGTCGCCGCCTTCCGCGCCCAGACCACCGCACTGGGCCTCCCCTGGCCCCAGGACGTCTCCTACGGCGAGTATCTGCGCACCCTGGACCACCACGACCCCCGCGCCCTCGCGGTGATGCAGGCGGCCACAGGGCTCTTCCGCGGCGCTGGCTACGTCGTGATGGACGGCACTGCGCCTGCCGACCCGCTGCAGTCGGCCGTCGCCGCACCGTATGCGCACACGACGGCCCCGCTGCGGAGGCTCGTCGACCGCTGGGTGCTGGTGATCTGCGAGGCGCTGTGCGCAGGGCGGACGCCACCGGAGTGGGCGACGGCGTCGCTCGGAGAGCTGCCGGCGATCATGGGGGCGACGTCGCGAGTGGCGTCCCAGCTCGGCGCGGCGAGCGTGGACAGGGTGGAGGCCGCCCTGCTCAGCGGCAGGATCGGCGACGAGTTCGACGCCACCGTGCTCGCGATCAGGAACGGCGACATGACGGTGCAACTCGCCGACCCGGCCGTCGTCGCCTCGATGCCGAGGCCGGACACCGTGCTGCCGGGAACGGTGGTGCGCGTTCGTCTGCTGTCGGTGAGCATCCCGAACGGCAAGGTGGAACTGGTCGCCGTCTGACGGCGCCGGGTCCCGCGCCTCCGGTCCCGCGGCCGCGGTCAGGCCGCCGGCCGCCCGAGTGCCCGCTCGACGGCGGCGGCGATCACGGCCTGGCCCTCCGCTGTCGGATGCACGTCGTCGGCCTGGAGGAGGTCGCGCTGTCCATCGAGCGGCTGGCCGATGTCGAGGTCGACCGCGTCGATCGTCCGGGCGGCCGTGACCACATCGGCGTCGATCGTGCGCAACTGGTCAGGCTCGGCAGTGTCGTTCCAGACCGGGCTCACGGCGAGGATCTCGGCGTGCGGAAGGGCGGCCCTCAGCGCGGTCAGCGCACCGTCCGTCGCCCGCGCGATCGCCGCATCCGATTCGCCCAGGTCGTTGCTGCTGCCGGAAACGATGACGACCGCCGGATGCAGGGACACGGCAGCGTGCACCTGGTCGGCGAAGGTGTCGCCGTTGTCGCCGACCGTCACGAAGCCCGAGCCGTCGCTGGCGAGGTTGCTGAGCCGCCAGCCGTCCTCCCCCGCCAGCAGCGCCGGCCAGGCGTCGGACGGGTCGAGGCCGTGTCCCTCCATGATCGAGTCGCCGATCGCGACGACCACGGGGCCGTCCGCCGTCGCGTCCGTGACGCGGGAGACGATCGCGGGCGCCGCCTCTGCACCGGATGCGGCGGACACGAACGCGAGCGCCAGCCCGGCCGAGAAGGCCGACAGTCTGACCACCAGGGAGACGCCCATGACCGCACGGTAGATCGCGCGGCTATGCGTCGCCTATGACGGGCCTGTGGAGATGAGGATAGGCGTGGCCTAGTGCGCGCCGACCGTCACGGTCGGTTCGCCCGAGGTGGCGTCCGGCATCTCGGCGGCGATCCGGTTGGCCTCGTCGATCAGGGTCTGCACGATCTCGGCCTCCGGCACGGTCTTGATGACCTGGCCCTTGACGAAGATCTGGCCCTTGCCGTTTCCGGAGGCGACCCCCAGGTCGGCCTCGCGTGCCTCGCCCGGCCCGTTGACGACGCAGCCCATGACGGCGACGCGCAGAGGAACACTCATTCCCTCGAGACCCGAGGTGACGTCGTTGGCGAGCTTGTACACATCCACCTGGGCGCGTCCGCAGCTCGGGCAGGAGACGATCTCGAGCTTGCGCTCGCGCAGGTTGAGCGACTGCAGGATCTGCAGGCCGACCTTGACCTCCTGCGCGGGCGGTGCCGACAGCGAGACGCGGATGGTGTCTCCGATGCCCTCGGAGAGCAGGATGCCGAACGCCGTTGCCGACTTGATCGTGCCCTGGAACTCCGGCCCCGCCTCCGTCACGCCGAGGTGCAGCGGCCAGTCGCCGCGCTCGGCGGGGAGCCGGTACGCCTTGACCATGACGATGGGGTCGTTGTGCTTGACCGAGATCTTGAAGTCGTGGAAGTCGTGCTCCTCGAACAGGCTCGCCTCCCAGACGGCGCTCTCCACGAGCGCTTCCGGGGTGGCCTTGCCGTACTTCTGCAGCAGGCTGGGCTCGAGGGAGCCGGCGTTCACGCCGATGCGGAGCGAGACGCCCGCCGCCTTGGCAGCGGCGGCGATCTTGCCCACCTGGTCGTCGAACTTGCGGATGTTGCCCGGGTTCACGCGCACGGCCGCGCATCCGGCGTCGATGGCCGCGTACACGTAGTTGGGCTGGAAGTGGATGTCCGCGATCACCGGGATCTGGCTCTTCTTCGCGATGATCGGCAGCGCTTCCGCGTCGTCGCGGCTCGGCACGGCGACGCGCACGATGTCGCAGCCGGATGCGGTGAGCTCGGCGATCTGCTGCAGGGTCGCGTTGATGTTCGTGGTCGGCGTCGTCGTCATGGACTGGACGCTGATGGGCGCGTCTCCTCCGACGAGGACCTTGCCGACCTTGATCTGACGGGACTTGCGTCGGGGTGCGAGTGTTTCGGGAACCTTCGGCATCCCCAGATTGATTGCTGCCACGTCCCCAATCCTACGCGGCTGTTTGGGAACCGGCTGGGCGCGGAGTGTGCGCTGCCTAGCCGAACAGGTTGATCGGCTTGACGATGTCCGCGTACATCAGCAGCACGCTCATGCCGCCGAGGACGATGACGACCGCGAAGGTCAGCGGCATCAGTTTGGCCATGTCGACGGGGCCGGGGTCGCGACGCTTGAACAGCTTGGCGAAGGCGCGCCGGATGCCCTCCCAGGCCGCTCCGGCGATGTGGCCGCCGTCGAGCGGGAGCAGCGGGATGAGGTTGAAGACGAACAGCGCGATGTTCAGGGAGGCGAGGATCCCGATCATCGTGTAGACCTTGTCGATCACCGGCACGCCGTCGAGAGCGGTGAGCTCGCCGGCCGCCCGGCCGATGCCGACGAGACTGACCGGGCCGTTCGGGTCGCGTTCGCCGGAGCCGAACGCGGCGTTCCAGACGTCGACCATGCGCTGCGGCAGGTGGATGATCACGCCGACGACCGCCCCGGTCTGCGCACCGACGGCGGGCAGGACGGAGGTGATCGGCTGCGGCACGAGCTCCTGCAGCGATCCGATGCCGACGAACCCTGCCGTGACGGTGGCGACCGTGCCGTCCGCGTTCTTCACGACGGCTCCGGATGCGTCGGTCTTGGCGACCGCGTTGGTCCTGGGAGTGACCGCGAGGGTCTTCTCCTCGCCGTCGCGCTTGATGACGACGGAGAGCGTGCGGTCGGCGGAGTCGCGGATGATCTTCGTGGACTGGGCCCAGCTGGTGATCGGCGTGCCGTCGATGCTGACGATGGTGTCGCCCGGCTTGATCCCCGCAGCGGCGGCGGGAGCGGCAGGGTCGCTCGCCTCGCAGGTCTGGCGGGTGCTGTTCGAGGCGAGGACGCACTGGCTCACCGTGGCCACCGTTGTCGACTGCTGCGGCGTCCCGAATCCCATCAGCAGCACGCCGAAGAGCACGACGCCGATGAGCAGGTTCATGAACGGGCCGCCGAACATGATGACGATGCGCTTCCACACCGGCAGCTTGTAGAACGTGCGGTCCTCCTCGCCGACCAGCACGGTCTCGGCGCTGGCGGTGCGCGCATCCTGGGCCATCGCCTGCATGAACCCTGTGGTGGCGTTGCGGCCCGCACCGCCCTCCTTGCCTGGGGGGAACATCCCGATCATCGAGATGTAGCCGCCGAGCGGGATGGCTTTGACGCCGTACTCCGTCTCACCGCGGCGGAACGAGAACAGCGTCTTGCCGAAGCCGATCATGTACTGCGTGACCTTGACGCCGAACAGCTTGGCGGGAACCAGGTGACCGATCTCGTGCAGCGCGATCGACAGCGCGACGCCCACCAGGATGATGACGACGCCGAGCACGAAGAGCAGTACGGATTCCACGGCTACAGAGTAATGGCGCGCAGCTTGGAACCAGCAGGGGGAACGCTATGCGCCGGCAGCGATCGGGCCGCGGCGATCAGGCGGCGGCGATCAGCCGGTCGGCCGCATCCCGCGCCCAGCGCTCCGCCTCTGCGAGGCTCTCGCGGGTGAGCTCACCGTCCGGCCGGTGCGCGTCAACGACCCGTTCGACGGTGTCGACGATGTCGAGGTAGCCGATGGCTCCGGCGTGGAACGCCGCGACCGCCTGCTCGTTGGCGGCGTTGAACACGGCGGGGTACGTCCCGCCCTCCTCTCCGACGCGCTTCGCAAGTGCCACCGCGGGGAAGGCATCGCCGTCGAGCGGCTCGAACGTCCAGCTGTGCGCCGCCGACCAGTCCAGAGGGACGCCGACGCCCGGCACCCTGTTCGGCCAGTCCAGGCCGAGCGAGATCGGAAGCCGCATGTCGGGTGGGGACGCCTGCGCGATGGTCGACCCGTCCACGAACTCGACCATCGAGTGGATGACCGACTGGGGATGCACGGTGACCTCGATCCTGTCGTACGGCACGTCGAACAGCAGGTGCGCCTCGATGATCTCGAGGCCCTTGTTGACGAGCGTCGACGAGTTCGTGGTGACGACGAGCCCCATGTCCCAGGTGGGGTGGGCGAGCGCTTCCCCTGGCGTCACATCGGCGAGGGAGGCGCGGCTGCGGCCGCGGAACGGGCCACCGGATGCGGTCAGCACCAGCCGCCGGACCTCGCCGGCCGCACCGGAGCGCAGCGCCTGCGCGAGCGCGGAGTGCTCGGAATCGACCGGCACGATCTGCCCCGGCGCGGCCGCCGCCTTCACGAGGGCGCCTCCGACGATCAGCGACTCCTTGTTGGCGAGCGCGAGGCTCGCCCCCGTCTCGAGAGCGGCGAGCGTCGGGCCGAGGCCCACCGATCCGGTGATGCCGTTGAGCACCACGTCCGCCTCGACACCGCGCACCAGGCGCTCGGAGTCGTCGGCGCCGAGCGCCGTCTCGGCGACCTGGAACCGCTCGGCCTGGGCGGCCAGCTCGTCCGCGTTGCTGCCTGCGGTGAGCCCGACCACGGTGAAGCGGTCGGGGTTCGCCGCGATGACGTCGAGGGCTTGGGTGCCGATCGAACCGGTGGAACCGAGGATGATGACTCTGCGCACGGGTCCAGCCTACGGAACCGCGGGCGCAGAGCTGTCAAAACCGCTCTAGCTCACGGCCTTCAGGATGTCGACCACGAACACCATCGTGTCGGTGCCCTTGATGTCGCCGTTGCCCTGCGCGCCGTAGCCGTCGGCCGGCGGGATGATGACGATCACCTGCGAGCCGACCTTCTGTCCGACGAGCGCCTTGGTGAAGCCGGGCACGAACTGCGAAGCGACGCTCGTGTACGGCTGTCCCTTGGTCCAGGTGGAGTCGAAGACCTGGCTGTTGCGCCAGAGCAGTCCGGAGTACTGGATGGTGACCGTGTCCGTCGCCTTCACCTCGGCGCCGTCGCCCTGCTTGAGCACGCCGATCTTGGTCTCGGTGGGCGGGTCGGTCTTCGGGATGGTCACCGTCGGTGCGCCGTCCTTGCCGAGCTGCACGGTCGGGAAGCCGGCGGGCGGGGTGACGGCCTTTCCGTTCGCCCTGGTCGGCTCCTTGTCGATGAGGTCGGCGATGAAGACGACGGGGTCGGTCGCCTTGAGCTTGAGCGAGGAGACGTCGACGTCTCCGAAGGCCTGCTTGGTGGTGGCGGTGAGCACCACGCGCGACTTGAGCGGCAGGCACTCCACGGCGCGGACGAGCCCTGGCACGAACGCCTTGTCGTCGACCTTGATCGACTGCGACGGCTGGCCGTCGAAGCCGGCCGCTGGAGTCAGCTCCTTGCCCGTCGTTCCGTTGTACGCGGCGAGGGCGATGCCGATCGAGTCGCCGCCCTTGACCTCGGCGCCGTCGCCCTTGATGACGACGCTGCGCTCGATGTCCGTGGTCTTCAGCGGCGTCGGGATGGTGACCTTCGGCGTCGCGCCGAACTTCCCTTCCACCTTGATCGACTTCGAGGTGTCACCCGCCTGGATGTTCTGACAGGCGTTCGCCGCCGGTGTCGCTGACTCGCTCGGCGCGCCGGAACTGCAGGCGGCGAGACCGGCCACGACGAGGGCGGCGGTGACGATCGAAAGGGATTTGCGCACGGTGATTCTTTCCGGAATGCGGGCAGGGGTACCCAGTCTGCCTCATCCGCCTTTGCCGAACCTGACAGCGAGCGCCGCATACGATGGAGCACATGACTCGCGAATTCTCCGTTCCGCAGACCCGCAACCTCGTCACCGCCCTCCCCGGCCCCCGCTCGATCGAGCTGCAGGAGCGCAGGGTCGCGTCGGTCAGCCGCGGCGCTGGGACCCTCGCGAACATCTACATGGAGTCCGGCTCCGGCGCGATCCTGGTCGACGTGGACGGCAACAGGCTGATCGACCTCGGCTGCGGCATCGGCGTCACGACCATCGGCCACGCGCATCCCGAGGTCGCTGCAGCGGCGTTCGAGCAGGCCTCGAAGCTGACGCACACGCTGTTCACCGTGACCCCGTACGAGAACTACGTGCGGGTCGCTGAGAAGCTGGCGGAGATCACGCCAGGCGACTTCGAGAAGCACAGCATCCTGGTCAACTCCGGAGCGGAGGCGGTCGAGAACGCCGTCAAGATCGCCCGCAAGTTCACCGGCCGCCGCGCCATCGCGGCTCTCGACCATGCCTTCCACGGCCGCACCAATCTCACCATGGCCATGACGTACCGCCCTTGGCCGGAGCGCGCAGGCATGGGCCCGTTCCCCGGCGAGATCTACAGCGTCCCGATCAGCTACCCGTTCCGCGACCCGGAGGGGATGACAGGCGAAGAGGCCGCTGAGCGCACCATCGACTACATCAACACCCACATCGGCGCCACCGAACTGGCCGCTCTGTTCGTCGAGCCGATCCAGGGTGACGGCGGCATCATCATCCCGGCCCCCGGATACTTCAAGCGGCTCTCGGAGTTCTGCACGGAGAACGGCATCGTCTTCGTCGCCGACGAGATCCAGGCCGGAATCGGCCGCACGGGCACCTGGTACTCGATCGAGCACCACGGCGTCGTCCCCGACCTCATCACCAGCGCGAAGGGCATCGCGGGCGGCTTCCCGCTCGCGGCGGTCACCGGCCGCGCCGAGATCATGGATGCGGTCCAGCCCGGCGGCATCGGAGGCACGTTCGGCGGCAACCCGGTCTCCACCGCCGCCGCTCTCGCCGTGTTCGACGTCTTCGAGAAGGAGGACCTGCTGGCCGAGGCGCAGCGGGTCGAGAGGGCGCTCTGGGCGCGCATCGGCGACTGGGCCGAACGGTTCGCCGTCGTCGGCGAGGTGCGGGGCAAGGGCGCGATGTTCGGCATCGAGCTCGTCGTGCCCGGCACCAAGACCCCCAACCCGGATGCGCTCAAGGCCGTTCTCGCGCACGCGACCGCCAACGGCGTCATCCCCCTCGACGCAGGAAGCTGGGACAGCGTCCTGCGCCTGCTCCCCTCGGTCGTGATCAGCGAGGAGCTCATCGACGACGCTGCGACCGTGATCGAAGAAGCACTGGCCACCTTCGGCTGAGCCTGACCGTGGGATTCCTTCGCCGACGCTGGCGCGCCATCGCGGGGGTGGCCGCCCTGGCCGCCGTCTTCACCCTGGTGCCCGCCGTCGGCGTGTTCGCGGAACAGAAGCCGTCGTTCGACCCGGGCGACATCATCAGCGACGACAGCTTCTTCAACCCGAACGCGATGACCCAGGCCGACATCCAGGAGTTCCTCGACGCGCGCACGTGCAAGCCGACGGACGGGGTGCCCTGTCTGTCTCACTACCGCATCGACACCCCGAACGTCGCAGCGTCGAAGGACCGCTGCACGGCGATCCGCGGTCAGCGGGACGAGCGGGCGAGCAGCATCATCGCCCGCGTGGCAACGGCGTGCACGATCAGCCCGCGGGTGCTGCTGGTGCTGCTGCAGAAGGAGCAGTCGCTGCTCACCGCGCCGAGCGCATCCGGGTATCAGAAGGCGACGGGATACGCCTGCCCCGACACCGCGGAGTGCGACAAGAAGTTCTTCGGGTTCTTCAACCAGGTGTACCGGGCTGCCTGGCAGTTCCGGGAGTACACCGTGCATCCGGGCGACTGGCGATACCAGGTCGGCGACAACACCATCCAGTACCACCCGAACGCCGCCTGCGGCACGAGCAGAGTGACCATCGCCAACCAGGCGACGGCCAACCTCTACAACTACACGCCGTACCAGCCGAACGCCGAGACGCTCGCCAAACCGACCGGCCCGGCAGGAGCGTGCTCCACGTTCGGCAACCTCAACTTCTCGCGGCTGTACAACACGTGGTTCGGCTCGCCGCTCGCCGTGCGGTTCAGCGGCTTCGTGCCGGCCTGCCTGGTCTACGCCGGCGGATTCGGCTGCGCGCCGCTCCGGCCGTTCGACGGCGGCTGATCCCACTGCCTCTGGCGCATTCCGCGCGCGGCATACACCCGCGACTACGCTCGTATCCGTGACGACGACCGAACCCGACGCTGGGACGACCGAGGTGAAGAAGCCCGGCTTCGTCTACCTGCTCGGCCGCACGGTCATCGCGCCCATCGCCCGGCTGCTCTACCGGCCGACGATCATCGGGCGCAAGAACGTGCCGCGCACAGGAGCGATCATCCTGGCGAGCAACCACCTGTCCTTCATCGACAGCATCGTGATCCCGCTGATGGCGCCGCGGCGCGTGCAGTTCCTCGCTAAGTCGCACTACTTCGAGGGGACCGGATTCAAGGGCTGGCTGTCCCGCACCTTCTTCACCGCGATCGGCGCTGTCGGCGTCGAGCGGGGCGCTGGGCAGGCCGCACAGGATGCGCTCGACCAGTCCAAGCGCATCATCGAGACGGGCGCGGCGTTCGCCCTCTATCCGGAGGGCACGCGGTCGCTGGACGGACGGCTGTACAAAGGACGGACAGGCGTCGCCTGGCTCGCCCTCACGACCGGGGCGGTGGTCGTTCCCGTCGGGCTGATCGGAACGAACGAGCTGCAGCCGGTCGGGGCGAAGGTGCCGCGCATCCGGAAGTTCACCGTGAAGTTCGGCGAGCCGATCGACGTCAGCAAATACGGTTCGGCGGAGTCGGGACGCGCGCGGCGCCAGGCCACCGACGAGATCATGGCCGCCATCCACGGGCTCACAGGGCAGGAGCTGGCGGAGCGCTACAACGAGGCGCCGCCCGCGAACGCGGTGGAGCGGGTCAAGCGGGCTCTGCATCCCGAGCGGCGGTAGGCTCGGGCTCCGCCTCGGTCTCCCCCGCCTTCGAGCGGTAGGTGCGGGCCTTCTGCCTGTTGCCGCAGACGCCCATGCTGCACCAGGTGCGCGAACCGTTGCGGGACTTGTCGTAGAACGCCCAACGGCAGTCGTCTGCTCCGCAGAGCTTCACCCGCTCGAGCTTGCCCTGGATGCTCAGTACCAGCGAGCTCGCGACGGCCGCCTGCGCCGCGGTGCGGGCGGTGAGCCAGACGGAGCGCTCCCCGCAGATCGTCTCCAGCTCGACGGAGGGCAGGTCGGCGGCCTCTCCGTCGACCACCGAGCGCAGCGCATCCCGCACCCGCTTGGTCTCCGCGGCATCCCCCGCCTCGACGCCGCGCGCCTCTGCCCACGCCGCGAATCCGGCGGCGTCGTCGATGGCGTCGACGTCGTCCTCCACGTCGTAGGTGTTGAGGAAGTCGACCAGCAGGTCGGCGCCCAGCTCGGGTGCATTCGTACGCATGTAACCATTGTAACTCGATAACTGGTTACGGTATGCTCTAACCATCAAAACAAGTTAGGTGGTTATCATGCATCCGCTCACACTGTGGCTGACGTCGATCGCCGAACTCGGCGAGCGCGAACGCGAACAGGCCATGCTGCGCAGGCGCCGCGACTCCGGCACCGAGCAGCCACCGCCGCTCACCCGCGACGGGCGCTGGGCCGCCGCCATCCACCGCTGGGCGGAGTCCGAGCACGCCGCAGCGCCCGCCCCAGCCTCAGCCTCAGCCCCCGCAACCGCGGCCGCCGTCCCTCAAGCTCGCTTCGGCTGCGCCTGACCCGCTCCCCTCTCCCCCACCTCCCGCAGCAATCGAGCCGGGACTCGTGTACGCGACACGCCAAGGTTTCGCGTACACGAGTCCCGGCTCGATCGTCAGGCGAGGGTGAGGAGCTCGGGGACGTGGTGGACGGGGAAGTTCACGGAGGCGGCGATGAAGCACTTGGCGGCGGCGGGCGCGTGCAGCGACGCGGCGAGCTCGGCCTGGCCGGGGTCGGCGATGGTCACCAGCGGGCGCAGGGTCGCGCTGGTGAAGTGGCCGCCCCCGTCGTTCGTCTGCTCCATGACGCCGGTCGCCGCGTCGGTGTAACCGACGACCACCACTCCGGCACGCGCGGCCTCGGCGAGGTAGCTGAGCATGTGGCACTGGCTGAGGGCCGCGAGCAGCAGCTCCTCCGGGTTCCAGCGGTCGCGGTCGCCGAAGAAGGCGCGGTCGGCGGACCCCTCGATGCGGTGCTTGCCCTCGGCGGTGATGACGTGCTCGCGCCCGTAGTCCTTGTAGCCGCTGGTGCCGCTCCCCCGGTTGCCCGTCCATTCCAGGTCGATCGCGTAGCTGTGCTCGAGCTTCATGGTCCGATTCTGCCACCGGAGCTAAACTCGTCACATCATGACCGACACTCTGAGCACAAGTGCGCCCGTTTACAGCGTTGCGCAAGAACGCCGCATCGTCACGGCCGTACCCGGCCCGAAGTCCCAGGAACTGCACCAGCGACGTCTGGCTGTCGTCCCCACCGGCGTCTCGTCCACCCTGCCCGTCTACATCGCCAAGGCGAACGGCGCCATCCTGGTCGACGTCGACGGCAACCAGTTCGTCGACTTCGGCGCCGGGATCGGCGTGACGACGGTCGGCCACACCGAGACCTCCGTGGTGGATGCGGCTGCCGCCCAGCTGCAGGACGTCATCCACACGCTCTTCACGATCACTCCGTACGAGGAGTACGTGCGCGTCGCCGAGCTGCTCGCCGAGCACACCCCCGGCGACCACGCCAAGAAGACCGTGCTGGTCAACTCCGGCGCTGAGGCCGTGGAGAACGGCGTCAAGATCGCCCGCAAGCACACCGGCCGCCGCGCCGTCGCCGTGCTCGACCATGCATACCACGGCCGCACCAACCTCACGATGGCCATGAACTTCAAGGCCATGCCGTACGCGACCGGCTTCGGCCCGTTCGCGGGCGACGTCTACCACGCCCCCAGCTCGTACCCGTACCACGACGGCCTCAGCGGGGCCGAGGCAGCGGCGCGCACCATCGCATACCTCGAGAAGGTCGTCGGCGCATCCGACCTGGCCTGCCTCGTCGTCGAGCCGATCCAGGGCGAGGGCGGCTTCATGGTCCCGGCGGACGGCTACCTCCCTGCCCTGCAGGAGTGGTGCACGGCCAACGGTGTGGTGTTCATCGCCGACGAGATCCAGAGCGGCATGGCCCGCACCGGCGCGTACTACGCCAGCGAGCACTTCGGCCTGGTCCCCGACCTGGTGCTGAGCGCCAAGGGCATCGCTGGCGGCCTTCCGCTCGCCGCCGTCACCGGCCGCGCCGAGATCATGGACTCCGCTCAGCCAGGCGGCCTCGGCGGCACCTTCGGCGGCAACCCGGTCGCGGCTGCCGCGGCGGTCGCGGTCTTCGAGTCGATCGAGAAGAACGACCTGCTCGACGAGGGCAAGCGCATCGAGAAGGCGCTCAAGCCTGCGCTGCTCGCACTCCAGGAGAAGTACGACATCATCGGCGACGTGCGCGGCATCGGCGCGATGCTGGCCATCGAGCTCGTCCAGCCAGGCACCGGAGCGACCACCAAGGAGCCGAACGCCGAGGCGGTCACCTCCATCGTGGCGTACGCAGCGCAGCACGGCGTGCTCGTGCTCAACGCGGGGACGTACGGGAACGTCCTGCGCTTCCTGCCGAGCCTCGCCGTCTCCGACGCGCTGATCGCCGACGCCGTGCAGGTGCTCGACGACGCCTTCGCAGCGCTGTGAGCCCCTCGGTCTTCACCGGACAGGAGGCCGTCGAGCTGGCGGTGGTCGAGCGCAGCGGGTTCGTCGAGTCCCGCCACCTCGGCTCCGCCATCGTGCTCGGCCCGGACGGCGCCGTCGTCCGGTCGCTCGGCGCACCGGACGCCCCCGTGTTCCCCCGGTCGAGTCTGAAGCCGTTCCAGGCCATCGCGGTCATGGGCTCCGGCGTCCCGCTGGAGGGTGCCGCCGCTGTGCTGGCAACGGCCAGCCACGGTGGAACGCCGGCGCACCTGTCCGTCGTGCGCGGCCTGCTCGCACAGGCGCAGCTCACGGAGGACGCTCTGCAGTGCCCGAACGACTGGCCGCTCGACTCCGCGGCGCGGGACGACGCGATCCGCGCAGGCGACGTGAAGCGCCCGCTGTTCATGAACTGCTCTGGCAAGCACGCCGCGATGCTGCTGGCCTGCATGGTCAACGGCTGGCCGACAGAGAGCTACCTCGACCCGCAGCACCCGATGCAGCAGCAGGTGCGGGATGTGGTCGAGCGGCTGACAGGGGACAAGGTCGTCGCGACCGGCGTCGACGGATGCGGCGCCCCGGTCTTCGCGATGGCGCTCAGCACCCTCGCCCGCGGCATCCAGCGCATCGCGACGGCGTCTGACGGCTCCCCGTTCGCGCTCTACCGCAACGCAGCGAGCCTCAAGAACGCCGTGCTCGCCAACGGCTGGGCGATCGACGGCCCCGGCCGCGCCAACACCATCGTGATCGACGAGCTCGGCATCTTCGCCAAGCTCGGCGCGGAGGGCGTGATGGTCATGGCGGCGCCGGATGGCACCACGGTCGCGCTCAAGGTCCTCGACGGCAGCCTGCGGGCGGCGACCATCGTCGCGCTGTCCCTGCTGGCCGATGCGGGCGCCGTCGAGCGCGAAGCGGTCGCGGCGGTCGCACCCCGGCTCGACCTCGCCGTGCTCGGCCGCGGCGTGCAGGTCGGGGAGATCCGCGCGTCGTACGTCTGACGCGAATCCGGTTCCGTCGCGCATCCGGTTCGTCGTGCACCCGGTGCTGTCGTGCATCCGTGTTCGTGACCACGCTAGGGTGGTCACGAACACGGGAGTCCGGTGAACCGGGCTGAGAGGAAGCGTCACACGCTTCGACCGTCGAACCTGATCTGGATCATGCCAGCGCAGGGAGGCTGATTTCTCGCATGCCGGTGCGCGTCCGCGCGCCGGCGTTTCCCGTGCCCCACCTCCGACAGGAAGGGCACGACAGTGCACAACGAACCCACCCCATCCGTCGAGCCGCGCGAATTCGGCGTCGGCGGACGCATCACGCTCTCGGTGATGGCCGACGACTTCGTCGACGTCATCCTGGGCGCCATCGCCGAGACGCCGCGCGACGGTCTGACCGTCGAGACCGACCCCGTCAGCACCTGGTTCACCGGGGCCGAGCAGGACATCGCCCGCTACGTCAGCGGCCTGATCGCCGCCGCGTCGCGCGGCGGCCGCCACGTGGTCGCCACCGTCATGCTCTCCCGCGGCTGCCCAGGCGAGATCACCTGCGAGCGTCCGGACCGCCCTCCGGTCTTCTCCGACGCTCCCCTGACCGTGCCGACGACGGGCGTGGATGCGGTCGCCCAGTGGGCGCTGTACCCGCTGGACGACCACGGCAGTCCAGAGCGCAGCGCCGACCACATGCGCGACATCTACGCGGCCATCGACGACGCGAAGGCGAGCGGGACGTTCGTCGGCAGCGACCACTACGTCACCAGGCTCTCCGGCGATGTCGCGGACATCCTCACGACCATCACGGCGGCGTGGGCGAGCGTCGGCCGTACCGTCGCCCACGTGACGACGCACGCCACCGTGTCCGTGAACAGCCCGAGCATCAACCGCACCGCGGAGGCGTCCCGATGAGCGGCGACAGCGCTGCGCCCGTCAGCGCTGCACGCAACACCGCTGCACCCGGCAGCGCGACCAGGTGGTCGCTGCGCGACCTCATGCTCGTCGTCGTGCTCGGGGTGGTCTTCGGCTTCCTCTACTGGGGGCTGGTGCAGGGCTGGATCGCCCTGTCCGCGCTGGCAGGGCCGTTCGGCGATCTCGTGCAGCACGTGCTGCTCGGCGGCTGGCTGCTGGTGGCCCCTCTCGCCATCGCGATCGTGCGGCGGCCGTTCGCCGGGGTCGTCTCCGAGGTGATCGCCTCGGTGATCGAGGTGGTGTTCCTCGGCTCGGCGGTCGGGCCGACGCTGCTGATCGCCGCGGCCATCCAGGGCGCGGGAAGCGAGCTGCCGTTCGCGGCCGGACGCTACCGGAGCTACGGCTGGGTGCGGTACATGCTGTCCGGCGCGCTGGGCGCCGGCGCGGTGTTCTTCTACTCGGCGTTCCGGTCGGGCTGGTACGGCACCGACCTGTTCTGGACGAGATTCGTCATCCAGGTGCTCTCCGGCGCCATCGTCGGCGGCCTGCTCGCCAAGGTGCTCGTGCTGGCGATCGCGCGCACGGGCGCGGTCGACAATTTCGCCATCGGACGGGACACGGCGGCGGCAAGGTGATCGCCGTCGACGGCGTCGGCGTCCGGTATGCACGACAGGAGAATCCCGTGCTGCGCGGCGTCGATCTCGTGGTCGGGGCCGGAGAGCGGGTGCTGGTGTTCGGGCCGTCGGGCTCCGGCAAGTCGACGCTGCTGCAGGTGCTCTCCGGCAGCATCCCGCACAGCGTCAACGCCACGCTCGACGGCACCGTGCGGATCGGCGACAGCGTCACAGAGGCGAGCCCCGTCGTGGACCGCTCCCCCATCATCGGCGCTGTCGGCCAGGACCCGTCGGCCGGCGTCTGCCTGCCCCAGGTGGATGCGGAGCTCGCCCTGGTCCTGGAGAACGCGGCCGTTCCCCCCGCCGAGATCCACGGCCGCGTGCTCACGGCCCTCCGCACCGCGGGAGCGACGGCGCTGGCCGGGTGCGCCACGGCCGAGCTGTCGGGCGGCGAGTTGCAGCGGGTCGCTCTCGCTGCAGCCGTCGTCGCGCACCCGGCCGTGCTCCTGCTCGACGAGCCGACCTCGATGCTGGATGCGCGGGGCGTGCACGCGGTGCGGCAGGCGGTCGACGCCGCCGTGCGAGAGACGCGCCCCGCCGTCGTGCTGGTCGAGCACCGGCTCGACGAGTTCGCCGGCGACGCCGGGGTGTCCGGCCTTCCGGAGCGCGCCGTCGCCATTGGCGACGATGGGACGGTGCTGATGGACGGCCCGACCGCCGATGTCCTCTCCGCCAACGCGGCGACCCTGCACGCCCTCGGCTGCTGGCTGCCGCTCGACACCGAGCTGCAGGCCGTCACCGGCCTGGCCGGGCGGCTGGCCGACGGGACGTTCGACGCCTTCCTGGAGTCGTGCATCCCGGTCCGGACGGACGACGGACCCGCGACGGAGGACGCCGCCCGCCCACTCGCTGCGCCGCTCCTCACCGCCAGTGCGCTGAGCGTCGGCCATCGGAGCTCTCCCGTGGTCGGAAACGTCGACCTCGCCATGCACGCCGGGGAGATCGTCGCCGTGCTCGGCGCGAACGGTGCTGGCAAGTCGACGGTGCTTCGCACCCTCGCCGGGCTGCTCCGCCCGCTCGCCGGGCGGGTCGACGGGGAGCGGCCCGGGCTCGTCTTCCAGAACCCGGAGCACCAGTTCATCGCCGGCACGGTCGAGCGCGAGCTCGTGCACGGCCTGGATGCGCGCGACGTCCAGCGCCTGGAGGTCGCGCGCACGCTGGCCAGACACCGCCTCTCCCCCCTCGCGCACCGGCACCCGCATCAGCTCTCCGGAGGCGAGAAGCGGCGGCTGAGCCTCGCGGCGATGCTCGCGCACGGACGGTCCGTGCTGCTGGCGGACGAGCCGACCTTCGGGCTCGACCGCCGCGACACCGCAGCGGTCGCCGACGTACTCCGCGAGACCGCGGCCGGAGGGCGGGCCGTGCTGTTCGCGAGCCACGACCTCCGCGTGGTCGCCGCGCTGGCCGACCGGGTGATCGTGATCGCGGACGGCGGCGTCCTCTACGACGGCGACCTGCTCACCGCTCTCCGGCGACCGGACCTGCTCGAAGCGGCCGGCGTGCATCCGTCCCGGCTGCTCCGCTGGTTCGCCGGGCGCTGCGAGACGGCCTGGCAGCTGCGCGAGGCCGTCGCCGCCGTCGACCGCGCGCGGGTCTCGTCGTGAACGCCGCATTCGCGCGCACGGTGTCCGACTCCCCGCTCGCGCGGCGCAACCCGAGCGTGAAGCTGCTGCTGATGCTCGTGGTGTCGGTCGCCGTGATGTTCGTGCTCGATCCCGTGACCCCCTCCGTGCTGTTCCTCGTCGCCTTCGCCGCCACGGCCATCGGCGCCAGGATGCCCGTCGCATCCCTCGCCCGCTCGCTCGCCCCGTTCCTGCTCTTCGCGTTCAGCGTGTTCGTCGTGAACGTGCTCACCCGGCCGGGCGAGGTGCTCTGGCAGGCCGGGATGCTCAGGGTCACCTCGGAAGGAATCCTCGTCGGCCTCGCGCTCGCAGGGCGCACCATGCTCACCGGGCTGCTCGCGGTCGCGTTCCTCTCCTCGACGGACGGCGTCGCCCTCGTCAACAGCCTGCATCAGCAGGCGAGGCTGAACGTGCGAGTCGCATACGCGATCCTCGCCGGCTACCGGATGCTGCAGGACCTCGGCACCGAGTGGACGACCATCCGGCAGGCGCAGCTCGTCCGATGCCCGCTCGGACGCACGGGACGCCCGACGGCACGCCTGCGGCGACTGCTCGCGTCGGTGTTCGCGCTGCTCGTCGGCTCGATCCGCCGTGGGGAGCGCGTCGCGCACACCCTCGAACTGCGCGGGCTCGGACGCACGCCACGGACCGTCTGGCAGCCGGTGCCGCTCGGTCGCGCAGACGTGTGGTTCGCGATCGTGGTGCTCGTGACGCTCGCGGCGATCCTGGCCGCGGCAGGCGCATCCGGAGTGCTGCGCGGGCCTGGCGCCCTGTTCTGAACGTTCAGACGCTCTGAACGACGTAACGGCCCGGCAGCTGGGTGCTGCCGGGCCGTCGCGCCTTTGGGGGTCTCCAGGGGGTCAGCCCACGTTCTTGGCCAGCCGCTTGGCGCGGGCGGCCGCCGTGAGCTGGGTGATCAGCACCACGAGGATCGTGATGATGAACACCGCGGACGCGATCACGTTCGCCTGCGCCGGGATGCCGCGCGACGCCGCGATGTAGATGTACATCGGGAACGTGGTGACGGCGCCCGCATTGAAATTGGTGATGATGAAGTCGTCGAAGCTGAGCGAGAACGACAGCAGCGCCGCCGACAGGATGCCGGGGAGCAGCAGCGGGAAGGTGATCCGCCAGAACACCGCGACCGGAGAGCCGTAGAGGTCGCGGCCGGCCTCCTCCAGCGCAGGATCGAGGCTCGCGACGCGCGCCTTCACCGTGACCACCACGAAGCTGATGCAGAACATCACGTGGGCGATGATGATGGTGCCGAACCCCTTGTTCACGCCCAGGCTGAGGAACTGGGCCGCGAGCCCTGCACCGAGCACGACCTCCGGGCTCGCCATCGGCAGGAACAACAGCAAGCTGGTCTGCGAGCGGAACCGGAACCGGTAGCGCATCAGGGCGATCGCGATCATCGTGCCGAGCACCGTGGCGACGACCGTCGCGATGATGCCGATGATGATGCTCGCCATGAATGCGTCGCAGATCCCTGCCGCGTCGCACACGTTCGTCCAGTTGCGGAAGGTGAACCCGCGCCAGGCGATGTTGTTCTTGAGCGCGTCGTTGAACGAGTAGATGAACGTGTAGACGATCGGGATGAGCAGGAACGCCAGCGCGAGGAAGGAGTAGACGCCGAGGCCGAGACCCTTGAAGCGGAACCGCGCAGGGCGCGCCGAGCGGTTCGGGCCCGGCCGGGCCGCCTGGCCAGACGGGCGCGTCGTGGTTGTGGTGGTGGTGCTCACAGCAGGTCCTCCGTTCCGCTGCGCTTCACATACACGCCGACGATCACCAGGATGACCGCCATCAGCACCACGGACATCGCCGCGGCCGTCGGATAGTTCTGCAGCACCAGGAAGTTGGTCTCGATGACGTTGCCGATCATCGAGGTGTCCGCGCCGCCGAGGAAGTCCTGAGAGGCGTTGATGTAGTCGCCGGCAGCGGGGATGAACGTCAGCAGCGTCCCTGACACGATGCCGGGCATCGACAGCGGGATGGTGATCTTGCGGAACGTCGTCCACGCGCTCGCGTACAGGTCGGAGCCGGCTTCGAGATAGCGGACGTCCAGCCGCTCCAGCGTCGAGTACAGCGGCAGGGTCATGAACGGGATGAAGTTGTACGTCAGACCGAAGATCACAGAGAACGCCGTGCCGGTGACGTGCGCGTCCGGAGGCAGGATCGACAGCGCCTTCAGCGAGCTGGTGAACCAGGAGTCGTCGGAGAGCAGCTGCTTCCAGGCCAGCGTGCGGAGCAGGAAGCTGATGAAGAACGGCGCGATGACGAGGGTCATCAGCAGGTTCTGCACCAGGGGGTACTTCCGCACCTTCACGCCGATGAAGTACGCCAGCGGGTAGCTGATCACCAGGGCGGCCGCCGTGGCGATGATCGCGTAGACGAACGACCGAATGATCTGCGGCCAGTACTCGGCGATCGCATCCGTGTAGTTCTGCCACTGGAAGGCGGCCTGGTACTGGCCGATGTCGCCGTCGACGACCGGGGTCTGGAACGACGTGATGATCAGCGAGACCAGCGGCGTGAGGAAGAACAGCACCAGGTACAGCACGCCGGGCAGCAGCAGCACCAGGGCGATGCCGCTCCTGCGTCGCTGTGCAGGCTCCTGATCCTGGGTCGGCGGCGCGGCCGTCGAGAAGGCAGCGAGCGCCATCAGGCCTCCTCGAGCTCCGTCAGCATGCGCTCCTTGGCCTGGGTCGCGATCATCTGGGTGTCGGAGTCGTCCGCGAACCTGCCGTCCGCCGGCGGCTCGTCGGCGAGCACGAAGGTGTGCGACGGGTCCCAGGCGATCCAGACCTCTCCGCCCAGGGAGGCGACGGGTCCGCTGGAGAGGTTCTGCGCGAAGACCACGATCGTTCCCGCACCAGGCACATCCACCAGGTACTGGGTGCTCACGCCGCTGAACGAGACGTCGATCACCCGGCCGGGGCCGAGCAGGTTCGCCCCGGACGGGATGCCGGAGGGGTCGGGGTGCAGCGTCAGCTTCTCCGGGCGGACGCCGACCGTGACGTTTCCGGTGTGGCGCTGGGCACGTGAGCGCGGCACCTGGATTCGCTGGCCCGCGACGTCGACGCCGAGGACGTCCCCTCCGCCGTCCAGGATCGGGCCGACGAACAGGTTCGACTGGCCGAGGAAGTTGGCGACGAACACGGTGGCCGGCAGCTCGTAGAGCACGGCGGGCGCGCCCATCTGCTCGATCTCGCCCTTGTTCATCACGGCGACGGTGTCTGCCATGGTCATGGCCTCCTCCTGGTCGTGCGTGACGTGCACGAAGGTGAGGCCGACCTCGGTCTGGATCGACTTCAGCTCGAGCTGCATCTGGCGCCGCAGTTTCAGGTCGAGAGCGCCGAGCGGCTCGTCCAGGAGCAGCAGGGCAGGACGGTTGACCACGGCTCGGGCGAGCGCGACGCGCTGCTGCTGGCCGCCGGAGAGCTGCGCCGGCCTGCGCGCGGCGAGATGGTCGAGCTCGACCAGCCGCAGCGCCTCGTGCGCCTTCGCGACAGGATCGCCGATCTTGCGGCGGCGCAGCCCGAAGGCGACGTTCTCCAGGATGGTCATGTGCGGGAACAGGGCGTAGCTCTGGAACACCGTGTTCACCGGCCGCTGGAACGGCTTGGTCTTGGTGACGTCCTTGCCGCCGATGATGATCTGGCCCTCTGTCGGCTCCTCCAGGCCGGCGACGAGGCGCAGGGTGGTGGTCTTCCCGCATCCACTCGGCCCGAGCAGTGCGAAGAACGAGCCTGCCGGGATGGTCAGGTCGAGGTTCTCGATCGCCGTGAACCCGGGGAACCGCTTCTTGATCCCGACCAGTTGCAGGTCGGCGCCGGACTCGGCGAACGCTCCGCGTGCCATCAGGCGCCCAGGATGACCTTCTGGAACGCCGCCTGGTACTTCTGCTCCTCTGCCGGGGTGAGGGTGCGGAAGATGTGCGCGTTCGAGAGGGTCGAGTCGTCGGGGAAGATGAGCTGATTGTCCGCGAGGTCGGGGTCGATCTTGATCGCGGCCTCCTTGGCGCCGACCACCGGGGTGATGTAGTTCACCCAGGCGGCGACCTCCGCTGCGACCTCCGGCTGGTAGTAGTAGTCGATCAGCTTCTCGGCGTTGGCCTTGCGCGGGGAGCCGATCGGGATGACGAAGTTGTCGCTCCAGAGGGTTCCGCCCGCCTCAGGGAGGATGAACTCCCAGTTGTCGCCGGCCTCGGCGTTCAGCTGGGTGATGTCGCCGGACCAGCAGATCGCGGCGAGGGTGTCTCCGCTCTTCAGGTCGTTGAGGTACGAGTTGCCCTTGATGTTGCGGATCTGGCCGTCGCTGACCTCCTTGGTCAGTTTGTCGATGGCTTTGTTGTATTCGTCGTCGCTGAACTTCTTGGAGATGTCGACGCCCTGCTGCAGCATCAGCAGGCCCATCGTGTCGCGCATCTCGCTCAGCACGCCGACCTTGCCCTTGAGCTCCGGCTTCCACAGGTCGTCGACGGACTTGAGGCCGTTCGGGAGCTTCGACTTGTTCCAGCAGATCCCGGCGAAGCCGCTCTGCCAGGGGAGCGACCTCTTGCGCCCGGGGTCGAAGTCCGCGTCCTGCAGGGCAGGCGAGAGGTTCTTCTTGTTCGGGATGGCCGACTCGTCGAAGGACTGCACATAGCCGAAGCGGATGAGGCGGGCGACCATCCAGTCGGTGAGACAGACGGTGTCGGCGCCGATGTCCTTGCCGAGCGCGAGCTGGTCTTTGACCTTGGCGTAGTAGGTGTTGTTGTCGTCGACCGCGACGTCGTACTTGACCGTGATGCCCGACTGCTTCTGGAACGCCTCCAGCGTCGGGTATTTCCCGTTGTCGTCCTGGTCGAGATACGCCTGCCAATTGGCCCAGGTCATGGTCTTGTCCGTCGACGAGACGTCCTTGGCGGCCGTCGGTTTGCTCGACGCCCCTCCTGTGGAACACGCGGCGAGGGCCAGTGCCGCTGCACTCGCGCCCGCACCGGCGAGGAGACCGCGCCTGGTCAGTTGCGAACGTCTGGCGGACTGCACCAGTTTCTGGATCATCGGGTCTTGCGGAAGCTGCCTGGAATTCACGAGTGGTGCTCCTTCGGGGTCGAACACGATCACGCACAACAACCCGCCGCGCACTCCGGTGTGCCGTGCGGTGGGTCGATCCTGGCACACGGCCGGTGCGCAGCGCATCATCCGATGGGCAAAACGTCCATTCGGAAACATAATCTTCACGAAATCCGTTCCGAATCGACCATTTCGCCGGGGAAACCGTCGCGCGGCCTCGTTTGGCGAGTCGGGGCTGGCGGAATTCGTCCCCACCTCGCTGAGAATTCACGAAATCAGCACAAATTCGACCGTCAGACAGTCGAAATCGTCGGTCACTTCAGGTTAGGGTGATGATCGAATCACCACGTCGATGTGTAAGGAGCCCCATGAAGGTCGCGATCCCCCGCGAGATCAAGAACAACGAGTTCCGGGTGGCGATCACCCCGGCCGGCGTGCACGACCTCGTGGCGAACGGACACGAGGTGTACGTGGAGACGCAGGCGGGGGTCGGCTCGTCGATCCCGGACGAGCTCTACGTCTCCGCCGGCGCGACGATCCTGCCGGACGCCGCATCCACCTGGCAGATCGCCGACCTGGTGCTCAAGGTCAAGGAGCCTGTCGAGAGCGAGTACGGCTACTTCCGTCAGGGGCTCGTGCTGTTCACCTACCTGCATCTCGCCGCTGAGGAAGCGCTGACCCGCGCGCTGATCGACTCCGGCGTCACCGCGATCGCGTACGAGACCGTCCAGCTCCCCTCCAGGGCGCTCCCCCTGCTCGCCCCGATGAGCGAGGTGGCCGGCCGGCTCGCCCCGATCGTCGGCGCGAACACGATGCTGAAGCCGAACGGCGGCCCCGGCCTCCTCATCCCCGGCGTGCCAGGCACCCACCCGGCCGTCGTCACCGTGCTCGGCGGCGGCGTCGCAGGCACCAACGCCACTTCCGTCGCCGTCGGCCTCGGCGCCGAGGTCACCGTGCTCGACACCAACATCGCCCGGCTGCGCGAACTGGATGCGCTGTACTCCGGCCGCATCAAGACCATCGCCTCGAACAGCTTCGAGATCGACAAGGCTGTGGTCGCCTCCGACCTCGTCATCGGCTCCGTGCTCGTGCCAGGCGCGAAGGCGCCGAAGCTCGTCAGCAACGAGCTGGTCTCCCGGATGAAGCCGGGCAGTGTGCTCGTCGACATCGCGGTCGACCAGGGCGGCTGCTTCGCCGACTCGCACCCGACGACGCACGCCGACCCCACGTTCACCGTGCACCAGTCGCTCTTCTACTGCGTCGCGAATATGCCGGGCGCCGTGCCGCACACCTCGACGTACGCGCTGACGAACGCCACGCTGCCATACGCCCGCGCCATCGCCAACCGCGGCTGGCGCGACGCGCTGTCCGCAGACGCCTCGCTGGCCTTGGGCCTCAACGTGCACGCCGGAAGCGTCACCAACGCCGCCGTGGCCGAGGCGCACGGCCTGTCGTCGTCCACCGTCGCGGACGCGCTCGCCTAGCGGCCGCCGTTCCGTAACGACGGAGGTCCCGGCCCTTTCGGCCGGGATCTCCTGCGTTACGGAGTCCAGATCGGCGTGTCGCGGACAAACTCCTGCGTGAGCGCTCCGCAGGAGTTCTCGCGCGACACGCCGTCGCGGTGTCCGTTCGGAAGGAGAAGACGGCTGGATGCGCCGGAATCTCCGGTCCAACGGAGTCCGCGGGTGGGCGACCGCGGGTGTGCGAGCGCGGGGGCGCGACGTCAGGTCAGCTGACGTCGAACCACTGGTCGCCGATCTCGACGCGCGTTCCACGGGTGACGCGGTAGCGGCGGCCTGCCTCGCAGAGGCGCGCGACGCCACCAAGTGGATGCGCGACCGTCCCGTTGCCGGAGTACCTGTCGCAGATCCACAGCTCCCCCGCCTCGATGCCGAACTCGAGGTGCGTCTTCGACACGCTTCGCGCGGGATCGTCGACCGTGATGAGCTGGTCGACCTGCTCCCCCGGCTGGGTGATCGGACGCCGCCCGATCAGTCCGCCGCCAGACACCTCGACGCTCGGGCCGGTGGAGAAGCTGAGCGTGTACGTGACCGTGGACGGCTCCGCGGGAGGCGCGGACTCGATGTCCTCGACCAGGACGGGCGCCTCGTCCTCCTGCGGGGCGTCCGCCGCGCCGAGGAACCGGCCGGCGACCGCGGGCTTCGGCAGCCGCTCCACGATGGAGGTGTCGGAGGGCCGCGCATCCGCGACCGCGGGAGGGCGCACCCGCGCCGCCGTGACCGAGCTCCCGCAGTTGCCGCAGAACAGGGTTCCGTCCGACAATTCGCTGCCACACACCCGACAGTTCATCGTCTGCCTTTCCTTCCGTTGCCTCTCCACCCACGGTAGCCGAGCGAGCGGAGCGAAACCGCCGCCAGCATCCTCTTCCACCGTGTGTCGCGCTTGCCGAGCTGGCCGCGCAGTTCGTCGACGGCCTTCCAGACCGTGTCGGCTTCCTCCTGGGTGGGGGCGATCGGGCTGAAGACGGCGCGGTCGGCGACCGCTGCGAGGGCGCTCGCCCGCGAGCCGCCGATGGTCCCCGCGAACTCCTTCCGGGTCGCGGCAGGCGGCGGATCGTATCCGTGGTCGACCGCGGTGTCCGCGAACTCGCGCCAGCCGCCCGCGATCCGCTCCACCGAGGTCGGCGCCCTGCGCCGCAGTGCTCTGCGGCGCCACTTGGCGGCGAGCACGGCGAGGAACGGCGCGGAGAGGACGGCGAGGCCGAGCACGGTCCAGCCGACGATCGTGAGCACGGCGATGAGCGCATCCAGCACCGGGTTGGGCTGCGGGGTGTTGCTCTTGTCGACCTGCGCCTGGGGCGGATCGTCCGGCTGCGCAGGCGTGTCGTCGACAGGGGGCTGCACGTTGGTCTGCGGACGGGTGATCTGAGTCGGCTGGTCCGGCTGCTTCGGCGGCACAGGGCGGATCGGCGGGGTCGGGTCGACCGTGACCCAGCCGTCCGTCGTCTGCACTTCGATCCACGCCGAGATGTCGGAGCCGGTGAAGGTGACCCTGGCCGAGCTCGCCTGGTCCTTCGGAGCGACGAACCCGACCACCACGCGGGCAGGGAAGCCGAGCTGGCGGGCCATGAGGGCGGCGGTCACCGCGTACTGCTCCTGGTCGCCCAGCATCGGGATGTCCGTGAGCAGTTCCGTGATGCGGTCTGCGCCGTGCCCGGAGCGGCTCGGCGGCTCGTCCGCTCCGATGCCGTGGCTGATGTAGCCGTCCGCCGCGAGACCGTCGAGAGCTGCTGCGAGCTTCGCGCCAGCGCCCGTCACGCCCGCCGTGTACTTCTGCAGCGTCTGCGCCAGCTCGTCCGGGATGATCGCGGGCTTCGGGACGATCGCGCTGCCGGGGGCGGCCGTGGCGAGACCGGCGGCCGTCACCTCCGGCTTGACCACCGCATCCATCGTGTAGCTGTCGCCCGTCGACAGGCCGCGGGTGACAGCGCCCGTGCCGGTGATGTCGTTGTAGAAGAACGCGCCGGAGAGCGTCGGAGCCGCGGAGCCGTGGAAGGTGATCTGCTGCAGCTGGCCGCTACCGGGGATCCACGGGCCTCGGTAGTCGCGCACGGTCACCGAGATGGTGTCCCGCTTTCCGACGACACCCGCCTGGTCCATCCGGTACGGCACGCGCGTGAACGATCCTGAGGCGCTGGAGAGCTGGTCGGTGCCCACCGAGTACGTCACGCCGTCGTAGGTGTCGAGGGTCGCGATGCGCAGCCGCCTGTCGGAGGGCAGACCGTCCACCGTGAGCATCGGCAGGTCGGCGCGTGCCGGCTCCAGGTAGGAGCGGAAGCCGCTCAGCGGGCTCGGGTACGAGCGGGGGTCGAACGGCTGCTCGACGGCCGTCCTGACCACCTGCCGCTCGGTGGAGGGCGGGACCAGCACGGATGCGGCAGTGCCTGCGACCCCCGCGATGGCGACGATCACGGCGGCGCCGACCACCGTGCGGCCCACGGTCAGCCGCCGGTCGCGGGCCGACTCGACGACCACGCCACTCTGCTCGGTGAGGCTGAGCACGGACGCGGCACGCCGTCGCAGCCGGAACCGGATCATCCACGCCAGCAGCACGGCGAACAGGCTGAGCGCCAGCCACAGCGGAACGGCGGAGGTGCCCGACCCGAGCAGGATGCCGGCCAGCATGAGCAGAATCGGCGGCAGGGCGGCCAGCTCGCCCCGCGGAGAGCGCAACGCTGTCGACACGGTGGCGACGACCGCGATCAGCGTCAGGATGAACGCGGGCACCAGCAGCGCCTGGTACGACCCGACAGGCAGCGAGATGGTGACGAGCTGCTTCCAGCTCAGCCAGGTGGCGCGCACCAGGTCGCCGAACCCCTGCGCTGTCGGAAGGAGCCCGCCTGCCGTCGCCTCGCCAGGCACGGCGAGCTGCACGCCGAGGCCGAGGTAGACGACCACCACCAGCGGTGCGATCACGATGCTCGGCCAGCGGAACACGGCGCCGAGCACCGCGATGACCGCTCCGACCAGCAGTGTTACGCCCAGCATGATCGCGAACGCGGTCGACTGGTACACCGGCCAGAACGCGAAGGCGGCGAGGCCGGTGGCGACGATGGCGAACGCCGTGTCGACGGCGACGCCGGAGACGCGCAGCCGCTGTCGGGCGGGACGGTCGGCTGCCATCAGGTGGCCATCCGCTTCGCGAGGCTCTTCTGCAGATCTTCGAGGTAGCCGATCGTGAGCACGCTCAGGTCGGACACCCTGCGCAGCGCTGGGACGGCGCCCTCGTCGCAGACGACGGCGACCACGTCGACCCCGAGCGGGAAGTGCGATGCCGCCGCACGCAGCTGCGTCGCCGTCACGGTCGAGCCGCAGAGCAGGAAGGCGATGGAGGTTCCCGTCGACTCCTCCGCCGCGATCTGCGCGAGCTCCGGCAGGCGCAGAGCGGTCGGCGCCAGCTCCACCCCTGCCAGATCGTCGAGCAGCCTGCCCCTGTTCACGATGCTGAGCCGTCGGACCGTGTGCACGATCTTCTTCGCGAAGTCGGGCGTCCTGGCGCTCGCCACCACGGAGACGGTGCGCGAGTCGAGCATCGCGCGCACGCCGAGCGAGCCGGCCGCGCTGACCGCGAGCTCGAACTCCTCGTCATTGCCGTAGTCGGAGCTCGACAGGCTGAGCGCCACCAGCAGGTGGCTGCGTCGCGTCTCCTCGAACTGCCGCACCATGTAGCTGCCGGTCTTCGCCGTCGACTTCCAGTGGATGTTCCGGCGCTCGTCGCCAGGGACGTACTCGCGCAGCGCGTGGAAGGCGATGTCACTCGCGGTCAGGTCGCGGGTCGGCGCTCCCTCCAGGTCGCGGACGAACCCGGTGCTCATGCTCGGGATGGCGATGGTCCGCGGATGCACGAACAGGTCGAGCGACTCCGCCCACACCATCTCGCGCCGCACGACGCCGACGGGGTCTGCCCGCACGGTCCGCACCGGCCCGATCGGCACGATGCCCCTGCGCGTGGTCGGGACGAGGAACACATCCGAGTGCGTCTCCCCTCCGCCGAGCGACGGGGATGCGAACTCGGCGAGTCCGTGCCCGACCGGCACCTCCACCCGCACGCTTGCCAGCCTGCGCCTGCCGGGGTTCCGCACCATCACCTCTCCTGGCGCCTTCTCGCCGACGACCACGCGGTTCGACGGAAGCGCGAGCTGGACGCGATACGCGTTGCGCCCTGCCAGGTAACCGGAGGCGACCGCCAGCAGGGCAACAGCGCTCCAGCCGACGACGACCGCCTCCAGCCAGCCGTAGACGTAGCCGGAGGTCAGTCCGAGGATCGCGACGACGGCGAGCGCCCAGCCGAGCGGTGTGACGACGGAGCCCACCCTGCGGGCGACGCCGGAGACCGCGCGCCACGCGGCCGAGGTCGACCGAACGACGACGACGATCGCGTCGGCCAGGAAACCGTCCCTGGTGCCGACGATCCTCGCCCTGGCGTTGGTGAGCTCCGCCTGGGTGCGACTGACGGTCGTGCTCACACGGCGACCCGATCCCCTGGCGGAGGCGTCTCGATCAGAATCTGGGCGACGACGCTCGAGGCGGAGACGCCCTCGAACTCCGCCTCAGGGTCGAGCACCAGCCGGTGTGCGAGCACGGGCTCAGCGAGTGCCTTCACGTCGTCGGGCGTCACGTAGTACCGGCCGGCGGACGCGGCGAGCGTCTTGGAGGCGCGCACGAGTGCCAGGGCGCCGCGCACGCTGACGCCGAGACGGATCTCGTCGGCGGTGCGGGTCGCATCCACCAGGCGGGAGACGTAGTCGTTGATGGTCGGGTCGACGTGGACGGTGCGCGCCATCCCCGCCATCTCCACCACCGTGGCAGCCGAGATGACCTCCGGCACGACGATCTCGTGGGCGCGGTGCTCCGAGCCCTCCAGGATGCGCAGAGTCGCCTCGTGGTCCGGGTAGCCGATCGACGCCTTCATCAGGAACCGGTCGAGCTGGGCCTCCGGCAGCCGGTATGTTCCGGCCTGCTCGATCGGGTTCTGCGTGGCGATGACCATGAACGGGGCGCCGACCTGGTGGCGGACGCCGTCGACCGTCACCTGCTCCTCCTCCATCACTTCGAGCAGGGCGGACTGGGTCTTCGGGCTCGCCCTGTTGATCTCGTCCGCGAGCACGATGTTCGCGAACACCGGGCCGCGGTGGAACTCGAAAGCGCCCGTGCGCTGGTCGAAGATGTTGACCCCGGTGATGTCGCCGGGGAGCAGGTCGGGGGTGAACTGCACGCGGTTGCTCGTTCCGCGGACGCTCTGCGCGATGGCGCGGGCCAGCGAGGTCTTGCCCGTGCCTGGGAAGTCCTCAAGCAGCAGGTGGCCCTCGCTGAACAGGGCCGTCAGCGACAGCCGGATGATGTGCGCCTTGCCGAGCAGCACTTTATCGATGTTCGACACCAGCCGCTCGAAGACGCCGGAGAACCAGGTCGCCTGCTCAGGGGTCATTGTCATGCGTGGCCTCTCTGCTGCTGGTTCTCGGCTCGGTCGTTTCTGGAACTGCGGGGGTACTGGAAGTGCGGGGGTTCTGGCATTGCGGGCATTGTCATTCAGTATGACCGTTCCTAGCCCTGCGGGACGGCAGCACTCGCGTAGCTCTGGGTGTAAGCGGCGCCGCCGACGTTCACCGTGACCACGAGCGGGAAGCTCGGATCGACGGGGGCGCAGGATGCGGTCTGCCCCACGGCCGGCATCGGCGTCTGGGTGACCCCGCCGTCGCAGGTGTACGTCACGCTGTCGTACGCCCCGGTCGGCCACGAGGTCCAGGTGTACGCGTAGCTGGTCGTGGCCGGGTCGGTGGTCGTGTCCGTCGTCGTCGTGAAGCGCACGCCGCCGAGCTCGGTCGACACAGGGACGCCGAGCGGCACGCTGACCTGCCCGCCGCTCTGGTCGTTGCAGAGCTTGCTGCCGTCCGGGTAGCCCTCGCAGATCCGGAGGATGGTCAGCGTCAGGGCGACGCCGTAGTGGTTCGCGCCCGTTCCTGTCAGTATCCCGGAGGTGCCCTGGATCGAGGCCGTCTCGTCCACGCCTGCGCCGGTCAGCCGGTACGTGACGACCGGGTTGGCGCCGCTGCCTGCGCGGTAGGTCACGCTGTCGAGGCGGAAGTCGTAGCGGCTCGCCCCGTTGAAAACGGGGCCGGACACGCTCACGGCGGTCGGCGTGCCAGGCGCCTGCCTCGGCGTGGCCGTCACGACGCTGCTGCGCGTGCATCCCTGGCCGTTGTACGCGTAGACCACGAAGTTGTAGCTCGTGTTCGGCTGCAGCCCCTGGAAGGTCGTGCTCGTGCTCGCCGTCGAGATGAACGACGACGACCGAGGGTCGACCTGCAGCACCGGGTTGCCGGACTCGACGCCGCTGACGCTGCAGTTCGGCGCCGCGGAGCCCTGGAAGACGCCGGCGTAGTACCGGGTGATCGCCTTGCCGTTGTCTCCGAAGACCGTCGGCCAGCTCAGCGTCGCCGTCGACCCGTCCGTCTGGCTCGGTGTCGCCACCGGTCCTGCCCCGACGACCAGCGGGGCGCCGGCGGGCACACCGCTGCTCTGGCTCTGGTTCCAGCTCGTGCGTCCGGCGTAGAAGTCGTTCCGGGAGGACACGGAGAAGCCGATGGCCGCGCCGTTCGCGATGCCGGCGTCCGTGATGTTCAGCGAGTACTGCGTGCCAGGGGCGTCTCCGCGCTGCACGGCGAACGGCACGGTCTGCCCGGCGAGCGACACCAGGTAGGACGAGATCGGGCTGGCTCCGGGCACATCCGCCGGCTTGGTCCAGCTGATCCGGAGTCCGTGGTCGAGCGGGAGGGAGGACAACCCGGACGGCGCGCCGGGGATCACGTCGGACCAGACAGGTTCGGTGTACGCGGTCGGGTCGGACAGCCCCAGGGCGTTCTTGGCGCGCACCGTGACCGTGACCGCGTTGTCCGGGCCGTTGCCCGGAGTGCCGACCGCGCAGCTCGTCGTCGCGCACGGTGTGGTCGACAGCACCTGGCCGGTGCCCGCGTTCGCGACGGTCACCTCGAATCCGGTGATCGGCGAGTTGTTGAACGCGCCGGGAATCCACGAGACGGTGAGCGACCGGTCGGCGAACGCCGTGATCTGGACGTTCGAGACGGGAGCGGGCTTGTCCTGCACCGACACCGTCACGGTCCCCCAGGTGTAGCGGTCAGGGTCGTTCGTCGCGTCCGCGACCTCGTACTGCACCGTCGCGTCGGCGGGGGCCGCCGTCGCGGAGACCTGGATGCTCAGCGTCGAGTTGTCCGCACTCGGCGTGATGGTCACGCCGCTCGGTAGATCGCTGCTCCCTACGCCGCGCACGCCGACGACGCGCAGCGGCTTGTCGGGGAACGGGTTCGTCGCCTTGTCGTTGGCGAGCACATCCACCGAGGTGGTCTGGCCGCGCGGGGCGATCACGGTATCGGACTGGGGGCTCGCCAGCGGCCTGGTCGACGGCACGACGTTGATGTCGATGCGTCCTGCCTGGCCGGCGTTGACCGCATCCCGCACCCCGATGGAGATGGACGGATGCGCGCCCTTCGCCGTTCCGGCCGCCACGGCGATCGTGAGTTTGTTGCCGTCGAGCGACGTCGACACCCCAGCGGGCTTCGGGTCCTGGATGCTGAAGACCAGCTCGTTCTGGTCCTTCGCATACGGGTAGCTGGTCAGCTTGGCGAGGTCGACGGTCTTCGATTGGCCTGGCTCGAAATCGATCAGCGCGCCGGTGAACACCGGTGGCTGGTTCTGTCGCGGCGCGACCTGGATCGGCAGCACGATGGTCGCGACGTTGCCGTTCGGGTCGCCGGCCGATGTGCCGTCCGTCACCTGGAACGAGATGGATGCGGGCCCGAAGTACCGCGCGGCGCTGGTGTACTGCAGGGTGTCGTTGTTGACCACCAGGTCGTCGCCGTTGGCGTGGGTCGCCCTGACGGTCGCGGCGTCCGTGAGCCGCACCTTCCGCCCTCCGACGGCCACGATGTAGTCGTTGAGGTGGATGGTCAGCGTCTTCTCGCTGACCACCGCGAGATCGGCGGCGCCGCGCTTCAGCTGCGGCAGCGCGTCGTTGTATCCGGGGACGTGCACGAAACCGTACCCGGAGACGGACTCGTCGTCCGGGTTGCTCACCTTGAACGGGATGATCTGGCTCTTCGCGCCGATCGTGATCCTGATCCGCTTGTTGGCCGTGACCTGCGCGCTCGTTCCATAGCCTGGCACGAGCTGCAGCTTCAAGCTGGAGACGGGTCCGTCAGCGAAGAACACGTTCGCCAGGACGTTGACGTTGACCCTGTCCTTGCCGAGGATGTCCGACAGCCCGAGCGAGGTGTCGGTGACGATCGGCCTGGCAGGAGGGGCGTTCGCGCTCACGGTCACGCGCACGAAGTTCTCGCTCGTGCCGCCGCGCTGGTTCTGGATCGTGTAGAGGAAGCCGTATGTGCCCTCTGCCTTCGGCGCCGTGACGACCACGATGTCGCCGCTGATCTTCGCCTTGGCCTTGCCGTCGAGCGACGACACCTTGGTGACGGTCAGCGGGCTGCCGTCCGGGTCGCTGTCGTTGGCCAGCACCTGGATGTTGAGGGTCTTGCCTGGGCGGGTCGTCACGTCGTCCTCGACGGCGACGGGATTGCGCGCTCCGTCGACGCGCGGGGCGATGCCGACCCTGACCGTTCCTGTGGCGCGGGCACCGAGCGCATCCACCACCGCGTAGCTGAACGTGTCGGTGCCCGCAGCGTAGTCACCGGCCTGGAAGTCCATCCAGTCCGGCCCTGACGCGATCACGGCGCCCTTCTGCGGGTTGGTCTCCTGACCGATGAGCTGCACCGAGTCGCCGTCAGGGTCGATGCCGGACAGCGGGATGGTGACCCGGACGGTGTCGCCCGCGAGCACGCGCGCCGTCACCGTCTTCGGGACAGGAGGATTGTTCGTCGCCTCGTCGCGCTCCCGCACGGCGATGTTCACCTCTGCTGTCGCCCACTGGCCGTCCTCTCCGACGACCTTGTATGCCGCGGTGAAGTTGCCGGGTTTGGACGGCGCGAGATAGCGCAGCTGGCTCCCGCTCGTGAACAGCAGTCCTGCGCCGGACGGCAGCGGGGTCGCCAGCGTCGGGTCGAGCGTGAGCTTGTCCCCATCCGGCTGGATGTCGTTGGCCAGCACGGGGATGTCCACGACGTCGTCGACGCGGACCGAGACGCTGTCCGGTGCAGCGATCGGCGGCTGGTGGACGGTCAGCGGGGGAAGCTGCACCACGGTCACGGTCCCGACCGCGTCCGCGAGCCCGTTGCTGAGCTGATAGTGGAAGTCGAGCGGGGCGTCGAGCGGCCGGTTCAGCGTCACTCGGAGGGTGCGCTGGCCGAGGATCTCGACGCGCACGCCGCTCGCCGGGGCGGGGGCGGTCACGCCGGTGACCAGCAGCACGCCACCGGACGGGTCGATGTCGGTGGAGAGCACATCCACGTCCTGGGTGGTCTGCTCCCTGATGAACGCGGTGTGCGGCACGGCGATCGGGGCCGTCTTCGCGCCGGGAGGGGCCTTCACGTCGATGCGAACCGTGCCCGTCGACGTGACGACGCCGTCCGAGACGGTGTACTCGATGTTGTGCGTGCCGACCTGGTCGGAGTCGAAGCGGAAGGTGCCGCCCTGGTAGTCGGGCGTGATCGTCGCGTCCGCCTTGCTCGGCACGTTGCTGAGCCGCACGGTGCCGTTGCCTCCTCGCACGTGCGCGAGCGGCTGGACAGTCACCTCCTGGCCCTGGTACGCGAGCACGGCGAACGGGTCGGCGATGATCGGCACCTGGCCAGGTGCGCGCACGGTCACGGCGAGCGTGCCCGTTCCCTGACTGAGCGCGTCGGACACCACCAGGTTCACGTCTTTGAGGTCGCCGCCCTGACCATGGTCGGAGAACGCGACCTGACCCTGCGGGGTGAAGGTCACGGTGTCCGGACCTGGGACAGTCGCCGCTGCCAGGAAGAACGAGTCGCCGTCCGGGTCGTAGCAGTCGCCGAGCACCGAGCTGGTGACGCGTCCGCCTGCCTGCACGACGGCCTTCGCCGCCCGGACGCAGACCGGAGGAGAGTTCTCGGTCGGCAGGCGCACGGACACCACGACGTGCGCGGACGCCGTGCCTCCCCTGCCGTCGGAGATCGTGTAGTCGAACGCGATCAGGCCGCTCGCCGTATCCGGCAGCGTGATCTGGAGCTGCTGGTTGCTGTTCGTCAGCTCCAGCGTGCCCTGCTCCTCCGGGATGCTCGTGAACGAGTCGATCGTGAGCACGTCGCCGTTCGGGTCGTAGTCGTTCAGCAGCACGGGAAGCGGGGTCACACGACCAGGTCGCGCGCCGAACTGGTCGTCGACGGCGACGGGTGGCTGCTGCTGCTTCTCGTACTGCGGCGTCGTGTCCTGCCTGGACTGGTCGACCAGCTCCTTGGTGTTCTTCTTGGCGACCAGCTCATCCCAGTTGTCGATGCGCGCGTTGCCGCTCTGCACCGCCCAGGAGACGCCGGACTTGCTGTCGTTCAGGACAACCCTGTCCTTGTTGACCCGGAACGCGAGCGCTGCTCCGCCCGGCACGCTGGTGAGCGTCGACGCCTTGCCTGCACCCGATGCGTCGCACGAGCTCCACGCCGTTCCCCCGCTCCACGCGGCGTATGTGCAGTCGCCGACCGTCGTCGGTGCAGCAGGGGCTCCTGAGGCGTCCGCGAACGCACGTGACGGCTTCGACCCGTCGAACGGCACCCTGATCAGCCCGCTGTTCGTCGCGATCCACACCGCGTCTCCGGAGGAGGACGACTGCTGCAGCACGGGGTCGTCCCCCGTGGAGAGCAGCCCGGAGAGGTCGACCGTGCGGCCGGCCAGATAGAGGGTGCTCTGGTCGGGGTCGAAGAGCGCCCACTTCCCGTCGACGACGGTCAGCGTCACCGCGGCGCCGTCGCCCTTCGTCGGCACCTTCTGCGACGTGGTCGACGGCTCAGCACCCGTCACGTCGATCCTCGTCACCGTCCTGGTGTCCGGCAGGTAGGCGAACAGGGCGCCGGCGGGATCCATTGCGGCGACGGTCCTGCCGCCGAGGTCGATGGTCGAGCCGGAGCCCGCGTTGAACTGGTCGAGCTGCGAGACCGTCGTGAGCCAGAGCTGACCGGTCGCCTGCGACAGCAGCGAGACATGGTCGCCGGAGATGTCGACGCGCGGCGACCGGGGAGGAAGCGCCACCGACTTGCCCGCCTCGCTCGTGGCGGGATCCACGACGGCGAGCGTGTTCGTCTCCCTGTCCAGCAGGAGGACGTTCGAGCCGTCCTGAGCCACGTCGACCGCCTCGCCGGTGCCCGTCACCACGGAGTTCAGCTTGTCGATCTCGGTGTTGGCCCTGCCGAGCGACTTCTTGGCGTCGCTCGACACCCAGACCGCCGCATCCCCCAGCTGCATGTGCTGGGCGCTGTAGCCGCCGGAGACGACGGCGAGCGTCGTCACCAGAGCGACGACGGCCGTGCTGCTCGTCGCCGTCGCCACCAGGGACTTGTGCGCCGTGATCCAGGCTCCGATCACGGGCTGTCCGCCCTCTGCACGCATTTCTGGCCGCTCGGCTCGCCCGTCTTCCCGTCACGATTGACCGTGACCGTGACGCACACGGTCTCGCCCGGTTTCGCATCCACCCGGAACTCGGTGGCGTGCTGACTGCTCGGCGGCTCATCGCCGACCGCGACCTGGTATGTGTCGTCCGGCTGAAGCCCTGGATCGGTCCAGCTGAACACGATGGTGCCGGACGAGACCCGGCCGGACAGATCGCGCACGGTCGGGATCTCCCCGCTCGACGACACCCTGACCAGCACGAACGTCGCCGTCACGGCGAGGGCTACCACCAGCACGGCGCAGGCGACGAGCGACAGCACGAGCGCCCTCGACCACCTGGCGGGCGGAGGTGCCGTTGTGCTCGGCATGCTGCCTGCACTCTCCCGTACGACGGTCCGCGTGGGAGCACGCACCACCGTGGCGGTCGACGCGTTCCTTCTGCGCCTGCGCGCGACGGACGGATCGACGGAGACGAGGCCCTTCACGCGGGTCCTGTCCTCCGGGTCGTCTGCCGTCGCGAGCGCCCAGTCGTCCATCGCGACCTCGATCGGCGTCTGCGGAAGGCCGAGCTCGGTCTCGACGGCCTGCAGCTCCCTGATGAACTCGATGACGCTGCGCTGCCTGGCGGACGGCTTCTTCGCCATCGCCTTCTGCAGCACCTGCTCCAGCCGAGGCGGAACATCCACCCTGCCGATCGGCTGCGGCCTGCCCTTCGTGATCCGGGAGATCAGCTCGGACGACGTGTTCTCCTTGCCTGCCACCTCGAACGGCGACCGGCCGGCGAGCAGCGAGTAGATCGTCGCGCCGAGCGCCCAGATCTCGCTGGCGATGGTCCCGCTCGTCTCGTCGAGCAGCACCTCCGGCGCCGACCACGGGATGGACAGCCCGATCGCCTCCGTGACTTCCGCATCGCCGAGGGTCGCCGCGATGCCGAAGTCGCTCAGCACGGGATGCCCGTACGCGGTGGTCAGGATGTTCGACGGCTTGATGTCCCTGTGCAGCACCCCTGCGCGATGCGCTGTCTCGACGGCGCTCGCGATCCGCACGCCGATGCTCAGCGCCTCCGCGACGGGAAGCGGCTCCATCCGGTAGCGCTGGCCGATCGCCGACGAGCACAGCTCCATCACCAGATACGGGCGGCCGTCGGCGGACACACTCGCCTGATAGACGGTGAGGATCGACGGATGCGTGCTCAGCTGAGCCATCAGATTGGCCTCGGCCTGGAACATCTGCTTGACCTGGCTCGTCACCACCTCCGCGAGCATGACCTTGACCGCGACCTGCCTTCGTGGCATGTTCTGCTCGTAGAGGAAGACGTCGGCGAAACCGCCGGAGCCGAGCACGCGGACGTACGAGAAGCCGGGAAGGTTAGGCGGCTGTGACGGCAAGCGCCGGGCCATATCGCCTCCCGGGTCGGTCGAAGCTCAAAACGGTCCCCCAATTGTAGGCAGCACCCGCTGAGGGGACCCGGCCTGGTCCCGGACTGGGGACAGGATGCGCACCCCCAACTCGGGGGGCAGTCCGGACGGTCGGCGTGGCTGCGCTCAGTGCCGTCGCGCGGTCCGCCTCGGCACGCCGTCGCCGTGCGGCCCGCTCTCCGGCGTCGCGAGCACGTCTACGACCACGACCGTGACGTTGTCCCTTCCCCCGTTGCCGAGGGCCGCATCCATCAGCTGCTGCGCCGCATCCAGTGGGGAGGCGCCCTCGCCGAGGAAGTACCGGATGCCGTGCTCCGTCAGCTCCTTGGTGAGCCCGTCCGAGCAGACGAGCAGCCGCGAGCCGGCGACGATCGGGATGAGGAAGAAGTCGGGGACGGGGTCCTCGTTGAAGCCGACGGCGCGGGTGATCACGTTGCTGTGCGGATGCACCTCCGCCTCCGCGGGGGTGATGGCGCCGGAGTCGAGAAGCTCCTGCACGATCGAGTGGTCGACCGTGACCTGCTCCAGCGTTCCGTCGTGGTAGCTGTACACCCGCGAGTCGCCGATGTTGAACACCAGCCAGTACGGGGCGCCGTCGACGAGGGTCAGAGCGATGCCCGTCACAGTGGTGCCGGTTCCGAGGTCGGTGTGGCCGACGCCGCGACCCATGTCGTCGACAGCGGCGCGCAGCGCACTCGTGAGGGCCTCCTGGCCGATGAAGTCGACCGAGACCTGCTCGGCGAGCCTGGTGACGACCGCCGTGCTGGCGAAGTCGCCTGCGGTGTGGCCGCCCATCCCGTCCGCAACGGAGAAGATCGGCGACCGCGCGAGCAGGCTGTCCTCGTTGACGGACCTTCGATAGCCTTTGTCGCTCAGCGCCGCCCAGGCGAGGCTGATCTGCGCGTCGGAATCGCCAGGCACGGCCACGGTGTGGCGTCTGTTGCTGCGACCGATCTGGGTCACTCGCGTCCTCTTCTAGTCGGTTCGGATGCGTCGTCGCCGGCGCGTCCGCCTGCGGCAACGATCTCGATGATATTACCGTCGCCGATCTCCACGGTCGTGCCGGAGAGCACGACGACGGACTGTCCAGGCCGGAGTCGTGACTCGTTTCCCGTCGCCGAGGTGACCACGGTGCCGTTGGTGGAGCGCAGGTCGGTGACGACCACCGCGTCGCCCTCCTGCTCGATCCTGACGTGCGTGGACGACACCTCGTGATCAGGCGACGCGACCGCCACCAGCCGCGGAGGAGCCCCGGAGTCGATGCGCTGAGCGGTCGGCCTCCTGCCGATCAGGACGGGCAGATCGAGCTCGAAGACCTCTCCGGATGCGAGCCGGATCGCGTACTGCGACGGCGCGGGAGGGAGGATCACGGGCTGCGTCGCCGCCGCCGTGTCATCCGTCCATGCGTTCGTATACGGCTCGGGCGTGTCGGAGGGCGGCTCGATGTCGACAGCGCCCTGCAGCTCGTGCCGGGCGGCGACGACGGGCCCGGAGGGCGACACCTCCGTCTCGTGGGCGAAGATGCTCGCCCCGCGCCTGGCCCGGATGATCGTCTCGTCGGAGACGTGGTCGGCATCCGGATCGCCTTGCGCCTCCCGCGTTCGCTGTCCATGCTGTTGCGCTGGGTCCTGCCCCTGCCCCGATCCACCGCCGACGTATCGCCCAGGCGCCGTGCGCTCGACCCGCTCGATCGGCGACAGCGTCCAGGTCAGCAGCTCGCCGTCCACGACACCGAGGCCGACGGGAAGCGAGCCGACGCTGAGCCGCGCGACGGGGCCCGTCGGCAGGTCGTCCCCGCCGATCACCAGCCCGATCACCGACCGGAACTCGGCGAGCACCCACGGCTGCACACCCCCGGCGGAGAACCTCCTGGACCCGCCGACGGAGAAGACATCGATGGCCGCCGTGCCGCGCACGACCGCCGTCACCAGCACCTCGCCGGCCGCGTTCGGCTCGGTGAGCTCTGCGACCGCGAACGAGCGCACCGCATCCTGACCCACCAGGGGGAACGCGCCGACCACGGACTCGATGGTCGCCAGCTCGGAGTCGGCCAGCCACCACACCGTGTCCACAATCGCGTCGGCGACCGAGCTCTCCACGGCAGCGACGAACCGCTTTCCTGCGATCAGCAGCCACCTCGACGGGCCAGCGACCGGCGCGTACCTGACGTACCCAGGAGACACCGAGGTTCCTCCCATGGATGTGGTCGTGGTGGGTTACGAGCCGATATAGCTCATGACGTGCTTGATCCGAGTGTAATCTTCGAAGCCGTACGCCGAGAGATCCTTGCCGTATCCGGAGTGTTTGAACCCGCCGTGCGGCATTTCGGCCACCAGCGGGATGTGCGTGTTGATCCAGACGCAGCCGAAGTCGAGTCCCTTCGCCATGCGCATCGCTGTTCCGTGGTTCTGCGTCCAGACCGACGACGCCAGCCCGTACTGCACGCCGTTCGCGAAGCGCAGAGCCTCCGCCTCGTCGCTGAACTTCTGCGCCGTGATGACCGGACCGAAGATCTCGTCCTGCACCACCTCGTCGTCCTGGACGACATCGGAGACGATCGTCGCCTCGTGGAAGTATCCCCTGTCGCCCTGGCGGTGACCGCCGAGCGCGAGCGTGGCGTGGTCGGGCAGCCTGTCGATGAAGCCCTCCACCTTGGCGAGCTGGTCGGCGCTCGACAGCGCTCCGAAGAACACGCCGTCCTCGCGCGGTCCTCCCGTCTTCGCGTTGTCGCGGGCGTACTCGGCGAGCGCCGCCACGAACTCGTCGTGCACGCCCTCCTGCACCAGGACTCTGGTGGCCGCCGTGCAGTCCTGACCCGCGTTGTAGAAGCCGGCACTGGCGATGCCCTCTGCCGCCGCCGCGATGTCCGCGTCGTTGAAGACCACGACGGGCGCCTTGCCGCCGAGCTCCAGGTGCACGCGCTTCAGATCGAGCGCCGCCGACCCTGCCACCTGCATCCCTGCCCGGACGGACCCGGTGATCGACACCATCTGCGGGATGCGGTCGGCGACGAGCGCACGGCCGGTGTCCCTGTCGCCCGTGACGACGTTGAACGCTCCCGCCGGGAAGAACTCGGAGGCGATCTCGGCCAGCAGCAGCGACGACGACGGTGTCGAGTCGCTCGGCTTCAGGACAACGGTGTTGCCTGCGGCGAGCGCAGGCGCGATCTTCCAGATGGCCATCATCATCGGGTAGTTCCACGGCGTCACCTGCCCGATCACGCCAATCGGCTCGCGGCGCACGAACGAGGTGTGGTCCTTGAGGTACTCTCCGGCCGACTTGCCCTCGAGGTTGCGGGCGGCGCCCGCGAAGAAGCGCACCTGGTCGATCATCGGCTCGACCTCGTCCGGCACGATGCCGCCGCGCGGCTTGCCGGTGTCACGCATCTCGACGTCGGCGAGCTCCTCTGCTCGCTCCTCCAGTGCGTCGGCGAACTTGAGCAGGGCGAGCTGGCGCTCGCTCGGCGTGGTGTCTCCCCAGGTCTCGAACGCCCCGGCTGCCGCGCGGTACGCATCCGCGACGTCCTCCTCGGTGGAGACCGGCGTCGTCGCGATGACCTCCTCTGTCGCAGGGTCGACGATATCGAGGCGTTCTGTCGCCCTCGATTCGACGTAGTCGCCGCCGACGAAGTTCTTCAGTTCACGGATGCTCATCGCATTCCTCCAACGTTCGCGCTGTTTCCTGGGCACGCGGCTGTTGCACGACAACGGCGTCGCCCGCCGGGCTCATGACCCGACGAGGCGACCATACCCGAGTGTCCTGCGCTCCGCCTCAGCCGATGTACGACATCACGTGCTTGATGCGCGTGTAGTCGTCGAAGCCGTACATCGACAGGTCTTTTCCGTAGCCGGAGTGCTTGAAGCCTCCGTGCGGCATCTCGGCGACGATCGGGATGTGCGTGTTGATCCACACGCATCCGAAGTCCAGGTTCTTCGCGAAGCGCATTGCGGTGCCGTGGTCCTTCGTCCAGACCGAGGATGCCAGGGCGTACTGCACGCCGTTCGCCAGGCGCAGCGCCTCCGCCTCGTCGGTGAACTTCTGCACGGTCTGCACCGGACCGAAGATCTCGTTCTGCACCGCCTCGTCGTCCTGGCGGAGGCCGGAAACGATGGTCGCCTCGTAGAAGTAGCCTTTGTCGCCCTGGCGGTGGCCGCCGAGCTGCACGGTCGCGTGGTCGGGCAGCCTGTCGATGAAGCCACTCACCTGGGCGAGCTGGTTGGCGTTGTTGACGGGGCCGAACAGGATGCCGTCCTCTCGTGGCGCTCCCGTCTTGGCGTTGTCGCGGGCGTATGCGGTGAGGGCTGCGACGAACTCGTCGTGGATGCCCTCCTGCACCAGCAGGCGGGTCGCCGCCGTGCAGTCCTGGCCGGCGTTGAAGTATCCGGCCGCCACGATTCCTTCGACGGCCTGCTGGATGTCCGCGTCGTCGAACACGATGACGGGCGCCTTGCCGCCGAGCTCCAGGTGCACGCGCTTCAGATCGAACGACGCCGCGCGCGCCACCTCCATCCCCGCCCGAACGGAGCCGGTGATCGAGATCATCTGCGGGATGGGGTCTGCCGTCATCGCGGCGCCGGTGTTCCTGTCTCCCGTGATGACGTTGAGCACGCCGGCGGGAAGGAACTCGGAGGCGACCTCGGCGAGCAGCAGCGTGGACAGCGGCGTGGTGTCCGACGGCTTCAGCACCGTCGTGTTCCCGGCGGCGAGCGCAGGCGCGAACTTCCACACCGCCATGTTGAGCGGGTAGTTCCACGGCGTCACCTGGCCGACGACGCCGATCGGCTCGCGGCGCACGAAGGAGGTGTGGTCCTTCATGTACTCGCCGGCCGAACGGCCCTCGAGGTTGCGCGCTGCTCCTGCGAAGAAGCGGATCTGGTCGACGGACGGCATGATCTCGTCGTCGACGAGGGTGGCGCGGGGCTTGCCGGTGTCCTGCGACTCTGCGTCGGCGAACTCCTCAGCGCGCTGCTCCATCGCGTCGGCGATCCTGAACAGGGCCAGCTGCCGTTCGCTGGGCGTCGTCTCGCCCCAGGTCTCGAACGCATCCTGTGCCGCCCGGTATGCGTCGGCGACGTCGTCCGCCGTCGAGACGGGTGAGGTCGCGTAGACCTCCTCGGTCGCCGGGTCGATGAGCGGAAGGCGCTCGTCGGACCTCGAATCTGTGAAGGAGCCGTTCACGAAATTGCGGAGTTCTCGCGTTGTCATGCCGGAAGTCTACTGATTTCGATAGAAAACGGTACAGATTCGTGCGGATTCGCTTGCCCGAAGGTCATCTCACTGACAGAATCGCTCCATGAGTTCCCCTCGGGCAGTCACTGCCGCCAAGCCTGTCCAGATCGACGACGTCTCCAAGGCGATCATCGAGCAGCTGCAGGTCGACGGCCGTCGCTCATACGCGGAGATCGGCAAAGCCGTCGGTCTCAGCGAGGCGGCGGTGCGCCAGCGCGTGCAGAAGCTGACCGAGTCGGGGGTCATGCAGATCGTCGCCGTCACGGACCCGATGCAACTCGGGTTCTACCGGCAGGCGATGATCGGCGTGCGGGTGACTGGAGACACCAGGGCGGTCGCCGACAAGCTGGCGGCGATGCCGTCCGTGGACTACGTGGTCCTCACGGCGGGGACGTTCGACATCCTCGCCGAGGTGGTCTGCGAGAACGACCTGGATCTGATCACCATGCTCAACTCCGAGATCCGAACCATCGAGGGCGTGCTCTCGACAGAGACGTTCGTCTATCTCAAACTCCACAAACAGTTCTACAACTGGGGAACACGATGACAATCACCACAGAAAACCCCGCCATCTCGACGGCCGACGAGGACGCCCTCCAGGCCAAGGCGAAGGACCACCTCTGGATGCACTTCGCGCGCCAGTCGGTGATGGAGGACGGCCACGGAGTCCCCATCATCACGCGCGGCGAAGGCCACCACATCTTCGACTCCCGCGGCCGGAAGTACATCGACGGCCTCTCCGGGCTGTTCGTGGTCAACGCGGGCCACGGGCGCAAGCGGCTCGCTGCTGCCGCGGCCAAGCAGGCGGAGGAGCTGGCGTTCTTCCCGATCTGGTCGTACGCGCATCCGAATGCCATCGAGCTCGCAGACCGCCTCGCGCACTACGCGCCGGGCGACCTCAACCGCGTCTTCTTCTCCACCGGAGGAGGCGAGGCGGTCGAGACCGCGTTCAAGCTCGCCAAGTACTACTGGAAGCTGCAGGGCCGCCCCACCAAGCACAAGGTGCTCTCCCGCGCCGTCGCGTACCACGGCACCCCGCAGGGCGCCCTCGCGATCACGGGCATCCCCGCCATGAAGGAGATGTTCGAGCCCCTGACGCCCGGCGGCTTCCGCGTTCCGAACACGAATTTCTACCGCGCAGGCGAGATGGGCGCACCGACGGACGACGTCGAGCAGTTCGGCGTGTGGGCGGCGAACCGCATCGAGGAGATGATCCAGTTCGAGGGACCTGAGACCGTCGCCGCGATCTTCCTCGAGCCCGTGCAGAACTCCGGCGGATGCTTCCCTCCGCCCCCCGGATACTTCCAGCGCGTGCGCGAGATCTGCGACAAGTACGGCGTGCTGATGGTCAGCGACGAGGTCATCTGCGCCTTCGGCCGCATCGGCCACATGTTCGCCTGCGACGAGTACGGCTACGTTCCGGACATGATCACCTGCGCGAAGGCGATGACCAGCGGGTACTCCCCCATCGGCGCGACGATCATCAGCGACAAGCTGTACGAGCCGTTCAAGCACGGCAACACGTCGTTCTACCACGGCTACACGTTCGGCGGTCACCCCGTCTCCGCCGCTGTCGCGATGGAGAACCTCGACATCTTCGAGGAGGAGAAGCTCAACGAGCGCGTCCGCGAGAACTCGCCGCTGTTCCGCGCAGAGCTGGAGAAGCTGCTCGCGCTGCCGATCGTCGGCGATGTGCGCGGCGACGGCTACTTCTTCGGCATCGAGCTGGTGAAGGACAAGGCGACCAAGGAGACGTTCGACGACGACGAGTCGGAGCGCCTGCTCCGCGGCTTCCTGTCGAAGGCGCTGTTCGAGGCCGGTCTGTACTGCCGCGCGGACGACCGTGGCGACCCCGTCGTCCAGCTCGCCCCGCCGCTCACCATCGGCCCTGCCGAGTTCACCGAGATCCGTCAGATCCTGGAGTCCGTCCTCACCGAGGCCGAGAACCACCTGTAACCACCCACCACACACACAATCGAGTCCGAACTTGTGCATGCGTTTCACGGCGTGTCGCCTGCATAAGTCCGGACTCGATCTTTCGGCGAGACGAGAGGGGACGCGCGTGGGGTACGAGCGGGTCGGGTACTGGTTCGAGTCGATCAGTGAGGCGGAGGACGGGTTCCGTCCGCGTGCGGGGCTGGGCGAGGACGTGGAGGCGGACGTCGCGATCGTCGGCGCCGGCCTCACCGGGCTGTGGACGGCGTACTACCTGCAGGAGGCCGACCCGTCGCTGCGCATCGTGCTGGTGGAGAAGGAGGTCGCCGGGTTCGGCGCCTCGGGCCGCAACGGCGGCTGGTGCTCAGCGCTCTTCCCCTGGTCGGCTTCCGCGCTGCAGGCCCGCTATGGCTTCGCCGCTGCCGTCGCCCAGCGCCGCGCGATGATCGACACGGTCGGCGAGGTCGGCCGCGTCTCGGAGAAGGAAGGCATCGACTGCGACTACGTCCGCGGAGGCACGGTCACCTTCGCCCGCTCGCGCGTCCAGCTCGCCGCGGCACGGGCGGAGTACGCCGAGGCGGCGGAGTTCGGCGTCGACACGGTGTCGATCCTCGGCACGGACACCGTGCGCAGCCGGTTCGGGGCGACGGATGCGGTCGCCGCGACGTTCACGCCGGATTGCGCGCGCATCCACCCGGCCAAACTGGTGCGCGGGCTCGCCCGGGTCGTCGAGGCGCGCGGTGCGACCATCGCGGAGAAGACCGAGGTGACCTCCTGGACGGACGGCGTCGTCACCACGGTCTCCGGCGGACTGGTGCGCACGGTCAGGGCCGGCACCGTGGTGAACGCGACAGAGGGGTACGGCTCGCAGCTGCCTCAGGTGGGCAGGCGCATCCTGCCGCTGTATTCGCTGATGATCGCGACCGAGCCGCTCTCCGACGACGTCTGGGACAGCATCGGCATCGAGCACGGCCAGACCTTCGCCGACTTCCGGCACCTCATCATCTACGGGCAGCGCACAGCAGACAACCGCTTCGCGTTCGGCGGCCGGGGCGCCCGCTACCACCTCGGCAGCACGATCCTGCCGGAGTACGACCGTGCCCCTCGCGTGCGCGACCACCTCATGCGCGCGCTGTTCGAGCTGTTCCCGGATGCGGCGGGCGCGCGCATCACGCACCACTGGGGTGGCCCGCTGGGCGTCCCGCGCGACTGGCACGCGAGCGTCGGCTACGACCGGGATGCGCGAGAGGCGTGGGCGGGCGGGTACGTCGGCGACGGCCTCAGCACCACCAACCTCGCCGGGCGCACGATCGCCGATCTGATCGGCGGCCGCCGCACCGCCCTGACGGCTCTCCCCTGGGTCGGCCACCGCTCCCCGCAGTGGGAGCCGGAGCCGCTCCGCTTCGCCGGCGCGAACGCCGGCCTCGTCGGCACAGAGCTCGCCGACCTCGAGGAGCGCGTCACAGGCCGCCCCTCAATCGCCGCCCGCCTGATGGCCCCCCTCACCGGCCACTGACCCCCTCCCCGGGGTGGAGGGGACCGGGGTCAGGCCTCGTCGGAGACGGGGGCGGCGAACTGGGCGTTGTAGAGGGTGTAGTACGCGCCGCCTGCTGCGAGGAGCTCGTTGTGCGTGCCCTGCTCCACGATGCGGCCGGCCTCCATCACCAGGATGAGGTCCGCATCCCGGATCGTGGACAGACGGTGGGCGATCACGAACGAGGTGCGGTCGGTGCGCAGCGCCGCCATCGCCTTCTGCACCAGCACCTCGGTGCGGGTGTCGACCGACGACGTGGCCTCGTCCAGGATGAGGACGCTCGGCCTGGCGAGGAACGCCCGCGCGATGGTCAGCAGCTGCTTCTCACCGGCGGAGACGTTGCCGCCCTCGTCGTCCAGCACCGTGTCGTAGCCGTCCGGCAGCGAGTGCACGAAGCGGTCGACGTATGTGGCACGGGCAGCGTCGAGGATCTCCTCCTCCGTCGCATCCGGTCGGCCGTACGCGATGTTCTCGCGGATCGTCCCGTTGAACAGCCAGGTGTCCTGCAGCACCATTCCCATCCGGCTGCGCAGGTCGCGCCTGGTCATCGACGCGATGTCGACGCCGTCCAGCGTGATGCGGCCGGAGTCCAGCTCGTAGAACCGCATCATCAGGTTCACCAGCGTGGTCTTGCCTGCGCCGGTCGGGCCGACGATGGCGACCGTCTGCCCAGGCTGTGCCACCAGCGACAGGTCCTCGATCAGCGGCTTGTCCTCCGTGTAACGGAACGAGACGTCCTCGAACGCCAGGCGGCCCTTGGTGCCCTGCGGGCTCTCCGGGTCGGCGGGGTCGCTCGACTGCTCGTCCGCATCCAGCAGCTCGAACACGCGCTCGGCGGATGCGACGCCGGACTGCAGCAGGTTGGCCATCGAGCCGAGCTGCGTGAGCGGCTGCGTGAACTGGCGCGAGTACTGGATGAACGCGGTCACGTCACCGAGCTGCATCGCGCCGCTCGCCACCTGCAGACCGCCGACGACAGCGATCACGACGTACATCAGGTTCCCGACGAACATCATCGCCGGCATGATGATTCCGGAGATGAACTGCGCGCCGAAGCTCGCCCGGTACATCTCCTCGTTCTTCAGCCGGAACTGCTCCTCCACCTCGCGGTGACGGCCGAAGACCTTCACCAGGGCGTGGCCGGTGAACGCCTCCTCGATCTGGCCGTTCAGCTCGCCGGTGTTCTTCCACTGGGCGACGAACAGTTTCTGCGAGCGCTTGGCGATCACCGTGGTGATGATCAGCGTCAGCGGGATAGTGATGAGCGCGATCACCGCGAGCAGCGGGGAGACGACGAACATCATCACGATCACGCCGACGACGGTGAGCAGGGAGGTGAGCAACTGGCTCATCGACTGCTGCAGCGTCTGCGAGATGTTGTCGATGTCGTTGGTGACCCGGCTCAGCAGCTCGCCGCGCTGCATCCCGTCGAAGTAGCGCAGAGGGAGGCGGTGGATCTTCGCCTCCACTTCTTCGCGCAGACGGTACACCGTGCGCTGGGTGATCCCGTTGAGCACGTACGCCTGCAGGTAGCTGAACACCGACGACAGGATGTAGAGGGCGAGCACCCACATCAGCACGCCGCCGACCGCTGTGAAGTCGATGCCTGCGCCGGGGGTGAAGGTGGTGCCGGAGAGCAGGTCGGCGAGCTGGGACTGGTGCGATGCGCGCAACCCGGCGATCACCTGCTCCTGCGTCGCACCCTTCGGGAACTGCGACGACAGCGCTCCGGCGAAGACGAGGTTGATCGCGTTGCCGAGCAGCTTCGGCCCGAGCACCGCGAACACGACGCTCACCACGGCGAGCAGCGTGACGAACCCGATGCCGATCGCCTCCGGCCGCAACCGGCCGACGAGCCGCTTGGCGGACGGGCCGAAGTTCATCGACTTCTCGACCGGCCCCTGCATCCCGCCGAACGGGCCTCCGCCGCCAGGACCGCGGCGGACGGGCGGACGCGCGGGGACGCGCTCCTCTGTTTCGGTGTTCTCGCTCATGCTGCTTCCTCCGCGGTGAGCTGCGACGACACGATCTCGGCGTACGTCTCATTGGACTGCAGGAGTTCGTCGTGCGTTCCCCGGCCGACCACGCGGCCGTCCTCCAGCACGATGATCTGGTCGGCGTCGACGATGGTCGACACCCGCTGCGCGACGACGATCATGGTCGCGTCGGAGACCTGACGCGACAGCGCCTGCCTCAGCCGCGCATCCGTCGCCGTGTCGAGCGCGGAGAACGAGTCGTCGAACACGTAGATCTCCGGGCGCTTCACCAGGGCGCGTGCGATGGCGAGCCGCTGCCGCTGACCGCCGGAGACGTTGGTGCCTCCCTGGGCGATCGGTGCGTCCAGCTTCTCCCCCATCGCCTCGACGAAGTCGCGCGCCTGCGCGATCTCCAGCGCCTGCCACAGTTCCTCGTCCGTCGCGTCCGGCTTGCCGTAGCGCAGGTTGGATGCGACCGTGCCGGAGAACAGGTACGGCTTCTGCGGCACCAGCCCGATGCGCGACCAGAGCAGGTCGGGGTCGAGCTCCGCCACATCCACGCCGTCGACGAGCACGATACCGCTCGTCGCGTCGAACAGCCTCGGGATGAGGTTGACCAGCGTCGTCTTGCCGGAACCGGTGCTTCCGATGATCGCCGTGGTCTGCCCGGCCTTGGCCAGGAAGGTCACGTCGCTCAGCACCGGCTGCTCCGCTCCCGGGTACGAGAAGCCGACGTCGACGAACTCCAGGGTGCCGTGCGCATCCAGCTCGGTGATCGGGGACTCCGGGATGCGCACGGACGACTCGGTGCCGAGCACCTCGCCGATGCGGTCGGCGCAGACGGCGGCACGCGGCACGAGCACGGCCATGAACGTCGCCATCATCACCGCCATCAGGATCTGCATCAGGTACTGCAGGAACGCCGTCAGCGTGCCGATCTGCATCGACCCGTCCTGGATGCGGAACCCGCCGAACCAGATCACCGCGACGCTCGAGACGTTCAGCACCAGCATCACGATCGGGAACATCAGCGCGAACAGCCGCCCTGCGCGCAGTGCGGTGTCCGTGACGTCCGCGTTCGCCTTCTGGAACCTGCCGGACTCGATGTCTTCGCGGACGAACGCGCGCACCACCCTGATGCCGGTGAGCTGTTCGCGCAGCACCCGGTTGACCCTGTCGATCCGCTCCTGCATCTTGCGGAACAGCGGGACCATGCGCGAGATGATGAGCCCGACGGCCACCAGCAGGATGGGGACGCTCACCGCGATCAGCCAGGAGAGCTGGATGTCCTGCTGCATCGCGAGGATGATGCCGCCGATCGCCAGGATCGGCGCGGACACCAGCAGCGTGCAGGTCATCAGTACCAGCATCTGCACCTGCTGCACGTCGTTCGTGTTGCGGGTGATCAGCGACGGAGCGCCGAACTTCGACACCTCGCGCTCGGAGAACTCGCCCACCTTCTGGAAGATCGAGCCGCGCAGGTCGCGACCGACCCGCATGGCGACCTTCGCCCCGAAGTACACCGCGGTGATCGAGCAGGCGACCTGCACGAGGGTGACCCCGAGCATCCCTGCGCCGACCCAGACGATGTAGTTGGTGTCGCCCTTGGCGATGCCGTTGTCTGTGATGTCGGCATTCAACGTCGGCAGCCACAGCGACAGCAGCGCTTGGGCGAGCTGGAAGACCACCACCCCGACGAGGAGCGGCCAGTGCGGTCGGAGGAACCGGCCGAGGAGTTTGAGAAGCATGGGATCTCCTAGGGTGCGGGTGCGGGCTGTGTTACTGGTGCGGTCTGTGTCGCCGGCTCTGTCTCCGGCGCGCAGCCGGAATCCGCGGTGGGAAGGTCGGCGAGATCGGGGAAGTCGGCGACGTCGAGCGGTTCGCCGGCGATGCCGACCATCGCGAAGCGGGCGAGGTCGTCGATGCTGAACTCGATCCCCTCGTTGAGGGCGGGGAAAGCAGACGAGAAGCTGATGAGTCGCAGGAGGTGGGCGACGCGCTCCGGCGCCCAGTTCAGCCGGTCGGCCTCCGGCTCGAGCAGCCGGCCGATGATGGCCACGAACTGGCCCCGTTCCTGCGGGACGGGCGGGCGCTGCGGGCCGACGACGGCCATGATGCGCATGACGCTCTCGAACCGCTCGCGCAGCAGGTAGAGCACGGCACGGATCTTGTGCTCGAACGGGAGGGCAGGGTCGATGGCGCGGAGAGCATCCCGGAGCGGCTCAGGATCGAGGTACTTCTCGATCGCGGCCTGCACCAGCGTCTCCTTGTCGCCGAACGCCCGGAAGATCGTGCCCTCGGCGATGCCAGCCGCCTCGGCGATCTGCTTCGACGTGACGCCGCGCCCGTATTCGACCAGCAGCGGAATGACCGCGTCGACGATCATCGCGCGCCGGTCCTCCACGCTCAGCGGCTGGGCGCGGGGCGTACGTTTCAGGTCGTCGTCCGTCAGATCCACGCGCTGATCCTACGCGGAGTGAGTACTCACTCACAACGACGAATGCGTTCGCTGTGAGCGAACGGGCCGTCTCCCAACGCAGTCGAGCCCAGGTCCCGCCGCTGGTGCGAGCGGCGAGAGCCTGGGCTCGATGCGATGAGAGCGGCTAGGCGGAAAGGGTGAAGATGTCGGTGATGGCCGCGAGGTCCTCCGCACTGGGGCGCCAGGCGGTGGCGGCCTCCGCGTTCGCGGTGATCTGCTCCGGCTTGGTGGCTCCGGCGATCACGCTGGTGAGGCCGGGCTGGGCGAGCAGCCAGGCGAACGTCGCCGCCAGCATGGTCACGCCGCGCTCGTCGCAGAACGCCTGGTAGCGCTCGATCGCATCCCACGGAGCGTTGTCGACGAGGTGGCGCCTGATCATCATGATGCGGCTGTCTGCCGGGCCGCCATCGCGCGAGAACTTCCCCGTGAACAGGCCGTTGTAGAGCGGGAAGTACGGCAGGAAGCCGAGCCCGTACTGGTTGACGGCAGGAAGCACCTCGCGCTCGGCGTCGCGCACGAGCAGGCTGTACTCGTTCTGCGACGAGATGAACTTCGGATGTCCGTTCAGCTCGGCGGTGAACTCCGCCTCCGCGATCTGCCAGCCGGCCAGGTTCGAGTGACCGATGTAGCGGATCTTGCCCTCCGTGATGAGGTCGTCGAGCGCCGCCAGAGTCTCCTCGATCGGGGTGATCGGGTCCGGCTGGTGCAACTGGTAGAGGTCGATCCAGTCGGTGCGGAGCCGTCGCAGCGACGCCTCGACGGCGAGCCGGATGTAGCGACGCGAGCCGCGCACGCCCCAGTCGGGTCCGTTGCTGCCCGCCATGTCCATCCCGAACTTGGTGGCGAGCACGATCTTGTCGCGCTTCCCGGCCAGCGACGTGCCCATCAGGGTCTCGGAGAGCCCGCGCTCCTTGCCGTAGATGTCCGCGGTGTCGAAGAACGTGACGCCGGCGTCGATCGCCGCGCCGATCACCGCGTCCGTGCCCTGCTGGGTTTCGGATGCGGTCCCTTCTCGCCCGAAGTTGTTGCAGCCGAGGCCGATGGTCGAGACGATGAGCCCCGAGTTTCCGAGAGGACGGTAGTCGATTTCTGCCATGCTCCGAGTCTATGCAGCGCTGCCGATCCCTCCACAACCGGTGGGGTCGGACGACTTATCCCCCATGTCCGTTTTCCGCGAGAACACGTCGGTGGCCCGCCGTAGAGTCTTCTCATGAGCACTTCCTTCGCCTATCTCACACGGATGCCGAGTCCGATCGGCCGCATCGAGCTGACCAGCGATGGTCACGCCATCACTTCTCTCTCCATCGAACGGTCAGGGCACCTCCCCCTCGAAGAGCACCCTGAGCGCACCACCGAGGTCCTCGAACGCGCCGAACTGCAACTGCAGGAGTATTTCGCCGGCGACCGCAAAGACTTCGACCTGCCGGTCACGCTCGAGGGCACGGAGTTCCAGCGCGCGGTCTGGCAGCAGCTCGCCGACCTCGAGTTCGGCACCTTCACCTCCTACGGCGAGCTCGGCCACGGCATCGGCCGCCCCGGCTCCGGTCGCGCGATCGGCGGAGCCGTCGGTGCGAACCCCATCCCGATCATCATCGGCTGCCACCGCGTGCTGTCGTCGTCCGGCAAGATCACCGGATACAGCGGAGGCGACGGCATCCCCACCAAGCTGTGGCTGCTCACCCACGAAGGGATCATGCTGGCAGCATGACCTCCGCGACCACCGAACCAACACAGCCAGCCCCCGTCCCCGCCAGCCCTGGTGCGTCCACTGACCCCGGTGCGACCGCCAGCCCTGCTGCGCCCGCCAGCCCTGCCGTCCCGGCGAGTCCCGTTGTTCCGGCGAGTCCTGCTGTCGTCGTCGGGGACGACGGCCTGGCCAGGTGCTCCTGGTCGGCGAGCGACGCCGAGTACCGCCGCTATCACGACGAGGAGTGGGGCCGCGAGCAGCGCGACTCCCGCGCACTGTACGAGAAGCTCTGCCTCGAGGGCTTCCAGGCCGGCCTCTCGTGGATCACCATCCTGCGCAGGCGACCGGCGTTCCGCGAGGTCTTCCACGGGTTCGACGTCGAAGCGGTCGCCGCCATGACCGAGGACGACGTCGAGCGACTGCTCCAGGATGCGCGGATCATCCGCCACCGGGGCAAGATCACCGCCACCATCTCCAATGCACGCGCCGTGCTCGCCCTGGATGTGCCGCTGAACGACCTGATGTGGAGCTTCGCGCCCGCAGCGACGGACCACCGTCGGCCGCGCGCCTGGTCGGAGGTGCCAGCCGTCACCGCGGAGTCGACAGCACTCAGCAAGGAGCTTCGTCGCCGCGGCTTCCGCTTCGTCGGCCCCACCACCATGTACGCCCTGATGCAGGCCACCGGCATGGTCGACGACCACTTCGAAGGCTGCTTCCGCGCCTGACGACCGGCACGGGACGCTCACCCGACCACAAGACCCACGCGAGCGGGATGCCGGGTCCGTCCAGCGAAGACGGTACGACCAGCGCGTTCATGACCCGACCAGCGGAAGAGGGTCGGGCCGACGACGGTACTCGTTTCGAAGCGCCGGATTCTCGCTCGCGATGACACCTCCGCACGTGCCCGACCGCAGGCGGAAACTAGTGTGTCATCGCGCATCCGGCCTGGGAGATCGGCGTGAGGGGATCACGCCGGGTTTCCGTGACGTCGGCCCGACTGATAAACGAGATGAAGCGACCGTTCGACTTCGAACGCCCCCCATCACCCCGTTGGCTGGCTGGCTCCTCCTCATTGCTCGCATTACCCGATGCGAAGCTATCCGAGACGCTTCACCTACCATTGAGCATATCTCAGTTTTTGAAACTCCACCACTGATTCACGCACAATTTCGACACCGGGCCCGCGCCCGCTTCCCGTCCCGCACACGTCCACTGCGCGGATCGGCTGCAGCGCGCATCCCCGGCGCACTCAGCGGCTGGGAACGACTCAGCGGAGTACAGCCATCAACGTGCCAGGCTCCCCCGCCACCTCCGGCACGATCAGCTCCAGGTCGCCGGAGGCGTCGTCCGCCTTCCGCAACTCGTAGCCTTCCGCCGCGGCCCAGGCGAGCAGCTCGTCCGTGGTCGCGAAGTCGATGCCAGCCTCGATGAGCGCGCGGGTCAGCAGACCCTTCGCCTGCTTGTTGAAGTGGTTCAGAGCGCGGACGTGGCCGCCTGCATCCCTGGCGAGCACGCGCACGTAGTGGGCATCCGGCCGCTCAGGAAGGGGTCCGAGCGCGGCGTAGCCTTCCGAGCGCAGGTCGATGATCAGCCCGGGATGCGCGTCGAACACCGCAGCCACGGCGGGCGCCCACCGCTTCTTCAGCGTCGCGACGCCCTTCTCGAGCGACAGGCGCGAGTCGAACGACAGCCGGTACGCAGGGATGAGGTCTGTCGCCGCGACCGGACCGAGCAGCGCGGACTGGACCACCACCGTCGCTCCCGCGAACGCCCACTGGTCGTCCGTCAGGCTCTCCGCATCCAGTGCGTCGTAGAGCACGCCGGTGTATCTGCGGAGCGCTGGCATCGTCGCCGAGGAACGGATCGCGCGGTTGCGGTCGACCTCGGCGGCCTGCTTGGGACCGAGCTTCAACGCCCGGATGCTGTTCTCGCGGTTCCTGGACAGCGCAGCGACAGCGGCGAGCACGCTCCTGCGGACCGGTTTGAGGGCGCCGAAACGCAGCCGGTCGAGGGCGAGCGGGACTTCCGCTCCCCCGTCGCGCTTAGTCTCGGAGGGCGGAAGGAGAATGAGCAACCTAGGCCACCAGGAAGTCGAGAGCGATCTCGACGTTCTGGCCGAGCGGGGCTGCCGTGTCGATCGTGACGCGCGGCAGGGTGGCGCACGCGCCCCTCCACTCGTCGTACTCGTCGACGCTCTGTTCCACGGCGTACGCGGCCGTGAGGCCCTGACGCTTCGCGAGGCGCGACTGGTGGAGTTCGTCGTCCGAGCAGACGACCTCGATCACGCGCAGCTTCACGCCAGAGCGCTCCGCGAGGTCGCGCCACTGCAACCGGGCGGGCTCCACGGCGTTCACCGCGTCGACGATCACGGAGTGACCGGACTGCAGCACCTGCTCAGCCATCGTCTCGGCCACGAGGTAGGCCGCGAGGCCGGTCGGCTGGTCGGAGTCGATGCCGGCGCGCAGAATCGACACCTCGATCGGGTCGACCGACACCGTGGTCGCGCCGAGGCGGGCGCCGATGATCTCGGCGATAGTCGACTTGCCGGAGCCGGGCAGGCCCGCCATCGCGATCAGGATGGGGACGCGGACGTCGCCGAACTGACGATCGACGATGACGGGCTGCTCGGTCATGTCAGACGAGCTCCGCCTGGCGGGCCACCACCGTGACCGTGTTGTTCTCCACGGAGAGGAAGCCATCGTCGGCCTGGGCCTTGATCGACTCCCCACCGTTCAGGGTCACACGCACCTCGCCGGAGGCGAGGATGGCCAGCAGCGGTTCGTGGCCGGGGAGAATACCGATCTCACCCTCGACCGTCTTCGCGACGACCATGCTCGCCTCGCCCGACCACACTTCGTGGTCGGCGGCGACGACGCTGACATTGAGGACAGCCATTGTTAGCCGTTCTCCTTCTGGATCTGAGCCCACTTCTCTTCGACGTCGGTGATCGCGCCGACGTTGAAGAACGCCTGCTCTGCCACGTGGTCGAACTCGCCCTTGGCGATGGCGTCGAACGACTCGATGGTGTCCTTGAGCGGAACCGTGGAACCCTCGACACCGGTGAACTTCTTCGCCATGTAGGTGTTCTGCGAGAGGAACTGCTGGATGCGGCGCGCACGCGACACCGTGATCTTGTCTTCCTCGGAGAGCTCGTCGACACCGAGGATGGCGATGATCTCCTGCAGTTCCTTGTTCTTCTGAAGGATCTGCTTGACCGTGGTGGCGACGCGGTAGTGGTCGGCGCCCAAGTAGCGGGGGTCGAGGATGCGCGACGTCGAGGTCAGCGGGTCGACAGCCGGGTACAGACCCTTCGACGCGATCTCACGGGACAGCTCCGTGGTGGCGTCGAGGTGGGCGAACGTGGTCGCCGGAGCCGGGTCGGTGTAGTCGTCGGCGGGGACGTAGATCGCCTGCAGCGAGGTGATCGAGTGTCCACGGGTCGAGGTGATGCGCTCCTGGAGGAGGCCCATCTCGTCGGCGAGGTTCGGCTGGTAACCCACGGCGGACGGCATGCGGCCGAGCAGCGTGGAGACCTCGGAGCCTGCCTGCGTGAAGCGGAAGATGTTGTCGATGAAGAGCAGCACGTCCTGCTTCTGGACATCGCGGAAGTACTCCGCCATGGTCAGCGCGGACAGGGCGACGCGCAGACGCGTTCCCGGCGGCTCGTCCATCTGGCCGAAGACGAGGGCGGTCTTGTCGAAGACGCCCGCCTCCTCCATCTCGTGGATGAGGTCGTTGCCCTCACGGGTGCGCTCGCCGACACCGGCGAACACCGACACACCACCGTGGTCCTGCGCGACGCGCTGGATCATCTCCTGGATGAGGACGGTCTTGCCGACGCCCGCACCACCGAAGAGGCCGATCTTTCCACCCTGCACGTACGGGGTGAGAAGGTCGATGACCTTGATGCCGGTCTCGAAGAGCTGGGTCTTCGACTCGAGCTGGTCGAACGCCGGCGGCTGGCGGTGGATCGGCCAGCGCTCGGTGATCTCGATGGTCTCGCCAGGCTCTGCGTTGAGAACGTCGCCCGTGACGTTGAACACCTTGCCCTTGGTCACGTCGCCGACGGGCACCGAGATCGGTGCGCCGGTGTCGCGGACCTCTCCGCCGCGGACCAGGCCGTCGGTCGGCTTGAGCGCGATGGCGCGGACGAGGTCGTCGCCGAGGTGCTGTGCGACCTCGAGCGTGATCTCGGTCGACTCCTCGCCGATGGTGATCGTCGTCTTGAGGGCGTTGTAGATGCCAGGGATCGAGTCGTGGGGGAACTCGATGTCGACGACAGGGCCGGTGACGCGGGCGATGCGCCCGACGCCTGCCGGCTTCGCGGTCGAAGCCTGGGCTTCGGCGGTTGCGGTAGTCATGGTGTCTTCTCTTCTCGTTTGCTAAACGTGTGTCGTCCGAGTTACTTGGCGGAGCTCAGTGCGTCCGCACCGCCGACGATCTCGGAAATCTGCTGGGTGATCTCGGACTGGCGCGCGTTGTTGGCCAGGCGGGTGTAGTCGGTGATGAGCTTGTCCGCGTTGTCGCTCGCGGACTTCATCGCCTTCTGCGTCGCGGCGTGCTTCGAAGCGGCCGACTGCAGCATGGCGTTGAAGATACGGCTCTCGATGTACACCGGGAGGAGCGAGTCGAGCACGGTTGCGACGTCTGGCTCGAACTCGTAGAGCGGGAGGATCTGCTTGTCGCCCGGCTCCTCGACGCCTTCCACGACCTCGAGCGGGAGCAGACGGACAACTTCCGGCTCCTGCGTGAGCATGCTCACGAAGCGGTTGTAGATGACGTGGATCTCGTCCACGCCGCCGTCCGACGCGTCGCGAAGGAAGGATTCGAGGATCGCGTCAGCGATCTCCTTGGCCTGCTCGAACTCCGGAGCGTCCGTTCCGCCCGTCCAGACCCGCTCGAACGCGCGGCGGCGGAAGCTGAAGTATCCGCTCGCCTTGCGTCCGACCAGGAAGTAGACGACATCCTTGCCCTGGCTGCGGAGCAGCTCAGCGAGCTTCTCCGACTCCTTGAGCACGTTCGTGTTGAACGCGCCTGCGAGGCCACGGTCGGAGGAGAAGATGACGATCGCTGCGCGCTCGATCTTCTCCGGTTCCGTGGTGAGGACGTGCTCGACGTTCGAGTACGTCGCCACCGCCGACACCGCGCGCGTGATGGCGCGGGCGTACGGCGACGAGGCAGCGACTCTCGCCTGCGCCTTCTGGATGCGTGAGGCGGAGATCAGCTCCATGGCCCGAGTGATCTTCTTGGTCGTCTGGGCAGACTTGATCTTCTGCCGGTAGACCCGAAGTTGCGCTCCCATGTCTCTCCTAGGTACCTATCTGCTGTCGCCGGGCGATGCCGCGGCTCAGCGCTTCGCCTTGACGATGCGCTCCTGGTTGACATCCTCTTCGGCGATCGCTTCGAACTCTTCGCGCCCGACCGAGGCGAGGGGCTTGCCCTCACCGGTCTGGAACTCGAGCTTGAACTTGTCGACCTCCGCCTCGAGCGTCGCGACGGTCTCGTCGGAGAGCTGGTTGGTCTCGCGCAGGACGTTCAGGACGTCCGTGTTGCGACGCAGGTGGTCGAGCAGTTCGGACTCGAAGCGCAGCACGTCTTCGACGGCGACCTCGTCCAGCTTGCCGTTGGTGCCTGCCCAGATCGAGACGACCTGCTCCTCGACGGGGAACGGCGAGTACTGCGGCTGCTTGAGCAGCTCGGTGAGGCGTGCGCCCCTGGCGAGCTGACGACGGCTGGCCTGGTCGAGGTCGGATGCGAACATCGCGAACGCCTCGAGCGAGCGGTACTGCGCCAGCTCGAGCTTGAGCGTGCCGGAGACCTTCTTGATCGACTTCACCTGCGCGTCGCCACCGACACGGGAGACGGAGATACCCACGTCGACCGCCGGACGCTGGTTGGCGTTGAAGAGGTCGGACTGCAGGAAGATCTGGCCGTCGGTGATCGAGATCACGTTGGTCGGGATGTACGCCGAGACGTCGTTCGCCTTGGTCTCGATGATCGGGAGTCCGGTCATCGAGCCTGCGCCGAGCTCATCGGACAGCTTGGCGCAACGCTCGAGCAGGCGGGAGTGCAGGTAGAACACGTCGCCGGGGTATGCCTCGCGTCCCGGCGGACGACGCAGGAGGAGCGAAACGGCGCGGTATGCCTCAGCCTGCTTCGACAGGTCGTCGAAGATGATGAGGACGTGCTTGCCGCCGTACATCCAGTGCTGGCCGATGGCCGAGCCCGTGTACGGAGCGAGGTACTTGAAGCCGGCGGGGTCGGAGGCAGGAGCCGCGACGATGGTGGTGTACTCCATCGCGCCTGCGTCCTCGAGCGCGCCCTTCACCGAGGCGATGGTCGAGCCCTTCTGGCCGATGGCGACGTAGATGCAGCGAACCTGCTTGTTGACGTCGCCCGACTCCCAGTTGGCCTTCTGGTTGATGATCGTGTCGATCGCGATGGCCGTCTTACCGGTCTGGCGGTCGCCGATGATGAGCTGACGCTGGCCACGGCCGACGGGGATCATGGCGTCGATCGCCTTGATGCCGGTCTGCAGCGGCTCGTGCACGCTCTTGCGCTGCATGACGCCAGGCGCCTGCAGCTCAAGTGCGCGGCGACCCTCGGATGCGATCTCGCCGAGACCGTCGATGGGCTTGCCCAGCGGGTCGACGACGCGGCCGAGGTAGCCGTCTCCGACGGGGACGGAGAGGACCTCGCCTGTGCGGGTCACCTCCATGCCCTCGACGATGCCGTCGAACTCACCGAGGACGACGACGCCGATCTCGTTCTCGTCGAGGTTCTGGGCGAGGCCCAGGGTGCCGTCGGAGAAGCGGATGAGCTCGTTCGCCATCACGCCGGGGAGTCCCTCGACGTGCGCGATGCCGTCGGACGCGTCGATGACGTGTCCGACCTCGGTGGTCGCGGCCTTCGTGGGCTCGTACTTGGTGACGAAGTCCTTGAGCGCGTCCCGGATCTCGTCGGGGCTGATCGTTAGTTCTGCCATCGTTGTTCCCTATCTTGGGGCGGTCAGCCCGCCAGCTGAAGTCGTAAATCGGTGATGCGCGAGGCGATGCTGCCGTCGATCACGTCGTCGCCGATCTGCACACGCAGCCCACCGAGGATGGTGGGGTCGACGACCTGGTTGATCTTGAGTTTCTGTCCGTACTTCGCTGCGAGCCCAGCCTGCAGGCGCTCGGCCTGCGCAGCGGGGAGCTGCTTCGCGGTGAAGACCGTCGCGACGGTGAGGCCGGACTGGGCTGCCACGACGCGGGCGGCTTCGCGAAGACCTTCGCGGATGCTGCGACCGCGCGGCTGCAGCACGAGCTGGCGCACGATGGCGACCGTCTGGACGGACGCCTTGCCGTTGAGCAGACGCTCGACCAACTCGCTCTTGGCCGTCGGGTCCGCGAGCTTGCTGCGCAGCGCGAGTTCGAGCTGTGCGTCGGAGGTCACGGCTCCCCCGAACGCGAACAGCTCTGCTGCGATGTCGACGCCCTTCGGCGCCGACTGGGCGATCGACCGGACACCGAGCTCTTCGATCGCGGCGAGCACGTCGTTCTGACTCGACCAGCGCTCAGCGGCGATCACGCCGAGGAGCTCGACGGCCGGAGCCGAGAGCGAGCCGAAGACGCGCTGCACGAGCGCCGTCTTGCCTGCGGGGTCTGCCGATGGATCGCTGACCACTGCTCGGAGCTGGGCGGAGTCCGCGACGACTCGTCCTGCGGCGAACAGGTCTTCGGCCGTCGCCAGATCGGCCTTGGAGCCCTGCGCGGCGAGAGCCGACACGGACCTGGCCAGTGCTTCTCTGGAGGCGCTTCCCATTACTTGTTCGACCCTGCCTTTTCGCTGGCGTCCAGGTCGGCCAGGAAGCGGTCGACGATCGCCTGCGACTTCTTGTCGTCGTTGAGAGCCTCACCGATGACACCGGATGCCAGGTCGATCGCGAGCGAGCCGACCTCGCTGCGGAGAGCGACGACGGCGGACTGGCGCTCAGCCTCGATCTGCGCCTGGGCGTTGGCGGTGACGCGAGCGGCCTCGACCGTCGCGCTGTCCTTCGCCTCAGCGACGATCTTCTGACCGTCGGTGCGAGCCTGCTCACGGATCTTGGCCGCTTCGGCGCGCGCGTCGGCGAGCTGAGCGGTGTACTCCTCGAGGAGCGCCTCGGCCTTGTGCTGAGCCTCGTCGGCCTTCGCGATGTTGCCCTCGATCGCTTCTGCACGCTCATCCAGGAGCTTCTTCACGCGCGGAAGCACGAGCTTCCAGAAGAAGAACAGGATGATGAGGAAGCAGATCAGCGAACCGATGACGTCGTACCACTCGGGGATGAGCGGATTGCGCGGTGCCTCCGTTGCGGCGATAACCACACCGTGGAGCATCATTCCTCCTTACTGAGAGAGATAAAGAGGACTACTGGCCGGTGGTGAAGATGAAGTAGGTAGCGATACCGATGAACGCGAGCGCCTCGGTGAATGCGATACCGATGTACATCAGAACCTGGAGACGGCCGGCGAGCTCGGGCTGGCGAGCGACGCCCTCGATGGTCTTGCCGACCACGATGCCGACGCCGATGGCCGGGCCGATGGCCGCGAGACCGTATCCAACGGTGGCAATGTTGCCGGAGATAGCAGCGATGTCCACGTTATGTGTTTCCTTCCGTGATGGCGTTCCGTGCGACTGCGCGGAACGTTATTAGTGTTCCTCGGCGACTGCGAGCTGAATGTAGACAGCCGTGAGCAGCGCGAAGACGTAGGCCTGGAGGACTGCGACCAGGATCTCGAACAGGGTGAATGCGAAGCCGAACGCGAAGGTGCCGATTCCGAAGAGCGACCACCAGCTTCCGGCGGTGAAGAGGAAGAACGCCGTCGCGCTGAAGAACAGCACGAGGAGCAGGTGGCCGACGACCATGTTCATCAGGAGTCGGAGCGTCAGGGTGATCGGACGCAGGACGAAGGTCGAGATGAACTCGATCGGCGTGACGATGATGTACAGCGCCTTCGGCACACCGGGCGGGAACAGCGAGTTCTTGAAGAAGTTGCCAGGGCTCGCCTTGATGCCCGCGTAGATGAACGAGATGTACGCGACGATCGCGAGAACCAGCGGAACGCCGATCACCGAGGTGCCTGCGATGTTCAGCCCGGGGATGATGCCGGTCAGGTTCATGAACAGCACCATGAAGAAGATGGTGGTGAGGATCGGCAGGAAGCGACGGCCGTCCTTCTTGCCGAGCAGGTCCTCTGCGATGTTGACCCGAACGAAGTCGAGTCCCATCTCCACCACGGACTGGAATCGTCCTGGGACGATCTTCATGCGCCGGGTGCCGAGCCAGAAGATCAGGACGATGGCCAGAACCGCGATGAAGCGGATGACCATGATCCGGTTGACCTCGAAGCCACCGATGGAAAAGATTGCGGGCGGGAAGAACTCATCGATCGACGGACCGTGGAAGCTGCCATCATCGGAGCTTGCGGTCTGGACCAGCAGGTTCACAGCGTTAGCTAACAGCGCTATCTCCTGTTTCGGGGCGTCGAGCCAAAGCTCTCGCAGCGACGAACATTTGGACACCCGGGATCATGCGCCAAATGGTGCCTGAGGCGCTATGCGGGTGGGGAATCACCACAACTCTACAAGAGTTTTCGCAGGGTAACGAATCGGACACAGCTCAGCGCTTCTCGCCGGGCAGCGTGACGTCGCTGACGTATGGCACGCGGGACCGGAAGACGACGATCATGTCGACGACGAGCGAGCCGATCACCCCCGCGATGAGGCTGAGGAACAGCACGATGGGGTTGATCCACGGCTGGTCCCTGAGCACGAACGCGAGCACCAGGAACAGCACGAATTTCAGGAGCCAGCCGCCGAGGACGATGCCGAAGAAGAGGCCGACGAACAGGTCGGTGCCCACGAACTTGTTGGCGATCAGGATGCTCAGGGCGGTGATGCTGAGGAAGACGACGGCCATCGCGGTGCCGATGAGCGCGCTGGTGACGCCGATCCATCCCGCGAAGACGCCGCCGAGGATCATCCCGACCACGGCGATGATCACCGCGAGGATGAGGCCGTACTTGAGCACGTCCTTGAGGATGGGCGTCGAGGACGGCTGGGCGGGCGGTGCGGCCTGTGCAGCGGCGGGCGGCGTGACGGGTTCGGCGGGCCGGCCGTCGGCGGGGGTCCCGCCGTCGTGGTCGGTCATCGTGTCTCCTTGCTGAGCGGTGCGGGGGTGGTGGTCTGTGCGGAGGTCGGAGCGGTGCCGGGGGCGTGCTCGCTCGCGGCGTCGAGCTGGTCGTAGCGGGCGGTGGCGTCCGCTTCGTCTGTGCCGGCCGGCGCGAGCTCCGCTGCGGCCTCGTTGGCCTTCCTGCGGCTCAGCGGGGCGAGAGTGAACGCGGCGCAGACGACCAGGCCGACGGCGATGAACACGATCGCCATCCAGTACGGGTCGAAGAAGAACAGCAGGCAGCCGATCGACAGCACGGCCGTCCAGCCGTAGAAGATCAGCACGGCGTGCAGGTGCGTGTGCCCCATGTCGAGCAGGCGGTGGTGCAGGTGCTTGCGGTCGGCGCTGAATGGCGACTTGCCTGCGCGCAGCCGCCTGATGACGGCGAGTCCGAAGTCGAGCAGGGGCACGATCAGCACGGCGAACGGCAGGATGATCGGGATGAACGCGGGGACGAGCGACGACTTGCCGAGCGTCTGCAGCGCCTCCGGGTTGATCGTGCCGGTGACGGAGATGGCCGATGTCGCCATCAGCAGGCCGATCAGCAGCGCGCCTGCGTCCCCCATGAACATCTTCGCCGGGTGCCAGTTGAGCGGAAGGAAACCGGCGCACGCGCCGACCAGGATCGCAGCGATCACCCCGGCGAGGCTGAAGTAGTTCTGCGGGCTGATCTCGCGCTGCAGCAGGTAGGTGTAGACCAGGAACGAGCCGTTGGCGATGAGCGCTACGCCGGCGACGAGACCGTCGAGGCCGTCGATGAAGTTGATGGCGTTCATCACCAGCACGATCGCGAACAGCGTGATGATGATGCTCATCACCGGTGACCCGACCGTCAGACCGCCGATCGGCAGCGAGTAGATCTGCACGCCCAGCCAGGCCACGAGCCCTGCGGCGACGAACTGACCGGCGAGCTTGGTCATCCAGTCGAGATCCCAGATGTCGTCTGCGACGCCGATCACCACGATCAGCAGGGAGGCACCGAGGATCGCGAGGATCGGCCCGGAGTCCGAGAAGATCAGCGTCAGGACGCCGAACTGGCTCGACAGCAGCCAGGCGACGCCGAACGCCACCAGGATGCCGAGGAACATCGCGATGCCGCCGAGCCTCGGGGTGGGCCTGGTGTGCACATCCCGTGCCCGGATCTTCGGGTACAGCCGGTATTTGAGGCTCAGCTTGTAGACGACCAGCGACATCCCGAACGTGATGACGGCCGAGATGAGCGCGAGGGCGAGGAGGAGGGTCACGGCTCAGGCGTCCGTCGACGTCTCGGTGGGCTCCTCCACGCTGTCGTCTGCGAGCTGGTCGCCGACGACGGCACGGATCTGCTCCGCCGAGATCACGCCGTGACGCAGGATGCGGAGCTTTCCCGTTCCCGCGGCCAGCGCAGTCGCGTCGACGATCGTGGACGAGCTGTCCTTGCCGTCGACGCGGTCGTAACCGGCGCCCGCCTCTCCCCCGTCGAGGTACACGGAGACGGAGTCGGCGAGCATGGCCTCTGCTTCCGCGGCGGTGCGGGCGGCGGGGCGGCCGGTGAGGTTGGCGGACGAGACGGCGAGCGGGCCGGTCTCGGAGAGGAGTTCGAGCGCGATGGTGTCGCTCGGCATCCGCAGGGCGACGGTGCCTCTGGTCTCCCCCAGGTCCCAGACCAGCGACGGCTGGGCGGGAAGCACGACGGTGAGTCCGCCTGGCCAGAACTCCTGGACCAGGTCGGTCACGGCCTGCGGGACATCCTCTGCCAGCGCGGCCAGGGTGGGGATGCCGGGGATGAGGACAGGCGGAGGCGACTGGCGGCCGCGACCCTTCGCATCCAGCAGCCGTTGGACGGCGGCGGGGTTGAAGGCGTCTGCTGCGACGCCGTAGACGGTGTCCGTCGGAATGACGACGAGCTCGCCCCGCCCGATGGCGGCGCGAGCCAGCCTCATGCCGGAAAGGAGTTCGGAGTCGACCGAGCAGTCGTAGATGGGAGCCATGTCGGAACCATGATAGTTGAGCGATCAGGGCGTTCCCTGTCTGGAGGTCGATACTTGTCGTGATGGATGTCTACTTCTTCGACTGCGACAAGACCCTCTACGACTACGACTTCCACAAGCGCCTGCCTGCGCTGGCGAGCCTGGGCGGTGTGAGCCAGTACCATCTGGCGTCGAGCTGGTGGGCGGGAGGCTTCGAGCGCGCGGCCGAGATCGGCGAGTACTCGACCAGCGCGGAGTACCTGGATGCGTTCGCCGACGTGACGGGCGCCCGCCTCACCCTCGAGCAGTGGCAGGAGGCCAGGAAGGCCGCCATGACGCCCATCCAGGGCTCGATCGACGCTCTGCACGAGGCCGCGACCCTCGGTACGGTGTCGCTGCTGTCGAACAACCCGATCCCGTTCAAGGACTCGCTCCCCGTGCTGACCCCGGAGATCGTCGACGTGCTGCAGGGCAACGACCTTGTCTCCGCCGTGCTCGGCGCCCGCAAGCCGGAGCGCCGCATCTACACCCGCGCGCTCGGCCGCTTCGGGGTCGCAGCCGGCGACGCGATCCTGTTCGACGACTCGCTCGCCAACGTCGAGGGCGCCCGCGAGGCCGGGATGCACGCCTTCCACTTCACCAAGCGCGACGACGGCACCTTCGACACCGACGGCCTCCGCGCCGCGATCCACGCGTTCGCCACCCGCCCCGTCCCGCCTCCTAAATAATCGAGCCGGGACTTGTGCACGCCTGTCTTCGGCGTGTCCCGTGCACAAGTCCCGGCTCGATTGTTCGGGGAAGGGGTCAGCGGCGGCCGGCCTTGCGGCGGAACTGCCAGGCGGCCCAGAGGTATGCGCCGAGGATGATGACGATGCACCAGCCGAGCGCCCAGAGCGGCCTGGTGCCGGCATCCGTGCCGAAGAGCAGGCTGCGGATGGTCTCGATGATGGGCGTGATCGGCTGGTTGTCCGCGATCCACTGCAGCCAGCTCGGCATCGTATCTGTCGGAACGAACGCGCTGGACAGGTACGGCAGGAACAGCAGGGCGAATCCGTAGCCGTTCGCCGCGGTCGGGTTCTTGGCAGCGAGCCCGATGGCGGCGTACAGCCAGGTGATCGCGAGGATGAACAGCGCGATGACGCCGATCGCCCCGAGCCACTCCGCGACGTTCGCGGTCGGCCGGAAGCCGACGGCCAGGGCGACGCCGATGACGACGCCCGTCGCCAGCAGGTTGCGCACCAGGCTCGCCACCACGTGGCCGGTGATGACCCCGTTGGCGTGCAGCGGCATGGTGCGGAACCGGTCGACGATGCCGTTCGTCATGTCGTCGGCGACGTCGACCGCTGTACTCGACGAGCCGAACCCTGCGCAGAGCAGGATGATGCCTGGGACCACGTAGTTGACGTAGTCTCCCCCGCCGTCGATCGCACCGCCGAACACGTAGGTGAACAGCAGCATCAGCATGATCGGCAGTAGGATCGCCATCGTCAGCGCTTCGACGTTGCGGACAGTATGGCGCAGGCTCCTGCCGATGAACACAGCGGTGCTGGTCAGGCGGGAGACGGCGCGGTCGACGGTGGCGACCTGGGTGGCGGCGGTGCGGGTCTCCAGTGCGACGGTCATCGGGTGACCTCCATTTCTTCTGCAGCACGGGATGCGGTGGCTGCGGTGGCTGCCGGCGTCGCTGCGCCGGAGGTGAGTGCGAGGAACACGTCGTCCATGCTGGGCTTGCGGATGCTGACGCTCGCGCCTGGCAGGGCGGCCGCATCCAACTGGTCGATGGCGGCGCGCAGTCCGTGGACGGTGCCGTCGGTCGGCAGTTCGCGGACGATCTCGTCGTCGGCGTCCCTCAGTTCGACGACCTCTCCCCCGACACGCGACTTGAGTTCCGCCGCGGTTCCCTCCGCCACGACGACGCCGCGGTCGATCACGGCGATGCGGTCGGCGAGCTGGTCGGCCTCTTCCAGATACTGCGTGGTGAGGAGGATGGTGATGCCCTGGGCCGCGAGATCGAGGATCATCGCCCAGAGCGCCTGCCTGCTGCGCGTGTCGAGGCCGGTGGTCGGCTCGTCGAGGAAGATGACGGGAGGCGTTGCGACCAGGCTGAGCGCGAGGTCGAGCCTGCGGCGCATCCCACCGGAGTACGCCTTGACGCGCTTGCGGGCGGCGTCGGCGAGGTCGAAGCGCTCGATGAGCTCTGCCGTCCGCGCTCGGGCACCGGCCGCCGTGTATCCGGAGAGCCGCGCCATCATGCGCAGGTTCTCCTCGCCGGTGAGCACGTCGTCGACGGCGGCGGACTGTCCGGTGAGGCTGATCGAGCGCTTGACGCCATCTCTGTCGTGGACGACGTCGTGGCCGCAGACGCTCGCAGCGCCGTCGTCCGGCGCGACCAGCGTTGACAGGATGTTGATGAGCGTCGTCTTGCCCGCTCCGTTCGGCCCGAGAAGCGCGAAGACGCTTCCCGCCGCGACCGTGAGGTCGATGCCGTCCAGCACCCGCTGGTCGCCGAAGGACTTCCGGAGACCGGCGATCTGGATCGCTTGAGCTGTCATGATCGGTTCCTTTCCGCGTCGAGTCTTATTGAGTACGACGCAAACTGTTTATGCTGCACACGGTTTTGTTTAAGGTATACACAGTTCTAGGATGGGTGTCAACAACCGAAAGGGCACGACATGGCCGATGCCGTCGAAGAAGCACTCCCCCGCGCCGTCGCGCTCAGCTGGGGCGTCGCCGAGCGTCCGCAACGCGGGCCGAAGCGCGAGCTGAGCATCGAACGGATCGTGGATGCGGCGATCCAGCTCGCAGACGACGAGGGCCTCTCCGCCGTCTCGATGAGCAAGATCGCGACGACGCTCGGCTTCACCACGATGTCGCTCTACCGCTATGTCACCAGCAAGGACGACGTGCTCGCGCTGATGCAGGACGCGGTCTGCGCCGTGCCGATCCCGTCAGAGGAGGAGGACACGGACTGGCGCAGCGGCCTGCGCCTCTGGGCGATGGCGAGCATCCAGGTGATCCAGGCGCATCCGTGGTTCCCCGACATCCCGATCTCCGGGATGCCGCTCATGCCGAACAACCTCGCGGTGCTCGACTGGGGCCTTCGGGTGATGAAGGACCTGCCGCTCACCGAGCCGGAGAAGATGTCGACGGCCCTGCTGCTGAGCTCGTATGCGCGCGCCACCGCCGTCGTCGAGCGGGATGTGACCAGGTCACGGCAGGTCGACGGCCCGCCGAAGCGCGGAGAGGCGTTCACCGCCGCCCTCGCGGAGCTGGTTACGCCGGAGCGATTCCCGAACCTGGCGCCGCTGGTGCTGTCCGGCGTATACAGCGACGCGGAGGGCGAGGACGAGCAGGACGATTTCGCGTTCGGGCTCGAACGCATCCTGGACGGCATCGAGCACTACGTGGCGTCTCGGCGCAGCGGCGAGGAGGTCGTGGCGTACGAGCCGCGCCCGGAGCCGGTGCCGAACGACAAGGCGATCCGCGAGGCGGCCAAGGCGCGCAGAGAGGCGGAGTCCCGGCTGCGGGAGGCGCGCAAGCGCGAGCGCGAGGTCATCGCGAAGGTGCGCGAGCGGCTGGCCAAGGAGGAGGAGCGCCGAGCGCGCGACCGCGGCTAGCGGAGCGGAGCGGAGCGCGCGGCTAGCGGAGCGCCGTCGTGGTGCGGTCGCGCGTCGTGAGGTCGCGGTGCGTCGCGGCGGCGCGCCAGCCGTCCGCGGTGAGCAGTTCGCGGATCTCCGCACCCTGCAGTTCCCCGTGCTCCAGCACGAGCGTCCCTCCCTCGTGCAGCAGGCGCCGGGCGACGCGCGAGATCGTGCGCACCACATCCAGCCCGTCCTGTCCGCCGTAGAGCGCGGCAGGCGGGTCGTACAGCCGCACTTCCGGGTCGCGCGGGATGGCCTCCGCGGGGATGTACGGCGGGTTCGAGATGACGACGTCGACTGTCCCGTCGAGCTCCGGCAGCGCGTCCGCCAGGTCGATGAACACGACACGGGCGTTGGTCGCGCCGGACTCCTCGACGTTGCGCTTCGCCCAGATGAAGGCCTCCGGCGAGTTCTCGACAGCGTGGATGCGCGCGTGCGGCACCTCCGTCGCCATCGCCAGCGCGATCGCCCCGCTTCCGGTGCCGAGATCGACGCCGATCGGCTCAGGACTCGGCACGGCGCGCAACGCGTCGATCGCGAACTGCACGACGTGCTCGGTCTCCGGCCGCGGCACGAACACGCCGGGGCCGACGGCGAGCTCCAGCGAGCGGAACGGCGCCTTCCCCGTGATGTGCTGCAGGGGCTCCCTGGTGGCGCGGCGTTCTGCCAGTTCCCTGATGCGCGACGCGTCCGCATCCCCGACCGTCGCATCCAGGTGGATGAGGGCCTGCACCCTCCCGCGCCCCTCGCCGAGCACGTGGCCGACCAGCAGGTCGGCGTCCACCTCGGGGTCGGGGACGCCCGCGCGAGACAGGAGCGCGACGACCTCGTCGCGGACGGCGCGGACGGTGGGCTCTGCTGGCGCTGCGGATGACATGGCCCATCGAGCCTACGGCACGTCAGGCGGCGTCACACAGGCCGCTGCCCTCCTGGACGGAATAGAGTTGTAAGGCTTTCACACCGTCCACCAGCGTCAACGAGGAAGAGCCATGACAGGTCACGTCTACGACAACATCACCGAAGCGGTCGGGAAGACCCCGCTCGTCAAGCTCAATCGCATCGCGGAGGGCACGGGGGCGACCGTGCTCGCCAAGCTGGAGTTCTACAACCCGGCCGGCAGCGTCAAGGACCGCATCGGCGTCGCCATCATCGACGCGGCGGAGAAGGCAGGGGCGCTGCGCCCCGGCGGCACGATCGTGGAGGGCACGAGCGGCAACACCGGCATCGCGCTCGCGATGGTCGGCGCTGCCCGCGGATACACGGTCATCCTCACGATGCCGGAGACGATGAGCAAGGAGCGCCGCGTGCTGTTGCGCGCGTTCGGTGCACAGATCGTCCTCACCCCCGGTCCCGATGGGATGCGCGGAGCGGTCGAGAAGGCCAAGGAGATCGTCGCGACCACCGAGAACGCCATCTGGGCGCAGCAGTTCGCGAACGAGGCCAACCCGGCCATCCACCGCGCGACGACGGCCGAGGAGATCTGGGAGGACACCGACGGCGGCGTCGACATCTTCGTCGCCGGAGTCGGAACGGGCGGCACCATCACCGGCGTCGGCCAGGTGCTCAAGGAGCGCAAGCCCGGCGTGCAGGTGGTCGCTGTGGAGCCGATCGACTCCCCCATCCTGAACGGCGGCAAGCCCGGACCGCACAAGATCCAGGGCATCGGCGCCAACTTCGTGCCGGAGATCCTCGACACGACCGTCTACGACGAGGTCATCGACGCGTCGTTCGACGACGCGATCGACATCGCCAAGAAGCTCGCCAGCGAGGAGGGCATCCTCGCCGGGATCTCGTCCGGCGCGATCGTCTGGGCGGCTCTCGAGCTGGCCAAGCGGCCGGAGAACGCGGGCAAGACCATCGTCGCCGTCGTGTGCGACACCGGTGAGCGCTACATCTCGACCCCGCTCTGGGCCGACCTGCTGGACTGACCGGCGTTGGCGTTCATCTCCCGCGTCCGTGAGGACATCGCGAACGCGCGCAAGCACGACCCTGCGGCGCGCAGCGGGTTCGAGGTCTTCACGGCGTACTCCGGGCTGCACGCGATCTGGTCGTACCGTCTGGCGCACCGGATGTGGCGGTCCGGCCTGAAGATGCCGGCCAGGTTCCTCTCGCAGTTCACCCGGTTCCTGACCGGCATCGAGATCCACCCGGGCGCGACGATCGGCCGACGCTTCTTCATCGACCACGGGATGGGCGTGGTGATCGGCGAGACGACGTTCGTCGGCGACGACGTGATGCTCTACCACGGCGTCACGCTCGGCGGGAAGGGCAGAGGTCACGGCAAGCGGCATCCCACCATCGGCAATGGCGTGATCGTCGGGGCTGGTGCGAAGGTGCTCGGCGCGATCACGCTCGGGGCGCACAGTGTCGTCGGCGCGAACGCCGTCGTCATCCACGACGCCCCTGAGGGCTCCGTCCTCACCGGCGTCCCCGCCCGCGCGCGCCCGCGAACGGGCCACGAGCAGATCCCCGGCGACGACTGGATCGACCCGGCCATCTACATCTGAGCAGGCCCGTCCCCACGCAATCGACTCCGAGGTTGTTCAGGCTCGCCATCGGCGTGTCGCCTGAACAACTTCGGAGTCGATTTTTTAGTCGGTGGCGAGGTCGGCGAGGCGGGATTCCTCGTCGGCGGCGATGCAGGAGTCGATGACGGGCTCCAGGGCGCCGTTCATGACGGCGTCGAGGTTGTACGCCTTGTACCCTGTGCGGTGGTCCGCGATGCGGTTCTCCGGGAAGTTGTACGTGCGGATGCGCTCCGAACGGTCCATCGTGCGGATCTGGCTCTTGCGGACGGCGGCGGCCTCCGCATCGAGTTCCTCCTGCTGGCGGGCGAGCACGCGGGCGCGCAGCACGCGCATCCCTGCCTCGCGGTTCTGCAGCTGGCTCTTCTCGTTCTGCATGGCGACGACGATGCCCGTCGGAAGGTGCGTGATGCGCACGGCGGAGTCCGTGGTGTTCACCGACTGGCCGCCGGGGCCGCTCGACCGGTAGACGTCGATCTTGAGGTCGTTCTGGTTGATCTCGACCTCCTCCGGCTCGTCCACCTCGGGGAAGACGAGCACGCCGGCCGCCGACGTGTGGATGCGCCCCTGCGACTCGGTCGCCGGGACACGCTGCACACGGTGCACGCCGCCCTCGTACTTGAGGTGCGCCCAGACGCCCTCCGCCGGATCGCTGGACGAGCCCTTGATCGCGAGCTGGACGTCCTTGATGCCGCCGAGGTCGCTGGAGGTCTGCTCCAGGATCTCGGTCTTCCACTTCTTGGACTCCGCGTAGTGCAGGTACATCCGGAGAAGATCGGCCGCGAACAGCGCGGACTCCGCCCCGCCCTCACCCATCTTGATCTCCATGATGACGTCGCGGCTGTCGTTGGGGTCGCGCGGGATGAGGAGCCTGCGCAGCTTCTCCCCTGACTCCTCCAGGCTCGCCTCGAGTCCTGGGACCTCCTCGGCGAACGCCTCGTCCTCCGCCGCGAGCTCCTTGGCAGCGGCGAGGTCGTCCTCGAGCTGCTTCCACTGGTGGTACGCGGCGACGATGCGGCTGAGCTCTGCGTAGCGCCGGTTGACCTTCTTGGAGCGCACGGGGTCGCTGTGCAGTTCAGGGTCGGCGAGCTGCTCCTGCAGGTCGTCGTGCTCGGCGATCAGGCTGTTCACCGATTCGAACATGGGACTTCTTTCTGGAAGGGTCGGGCTTTCTGAAGGGGGACGAGCGTGTCCGGGAACGGAAAAGTGCCCGTCGACAATCGCGCGCGGCGACGTCGGCGGGCACTTCTCAGCTAGCGGTGGTCGTTCTCGTGGCCGTGCGAGTGCGCGGTGCCGTGACCGTTGGCCGGCGCCGGCATCGACTTCTGCACCTGCATCAGGAACTCGACGTTGCTCGAGGTCTCCTTGAGGCGGCCGAGCACGATCTCGAGCGCCTGCTGCTGGTCGAGGCCCGCAAGGGCACGACGCAGCTTCCAGGTGATCTTGACCTCGTCGGCGCCCATCAGCATCTCTTCGCGGCGGGTGCCGGATGCGTTGACGTCGACAGCGGGGAAGATCCGCTTGTCGGCGAGCTGACGCGAGAGGCGGAGCTCCATGTTGCCGGTGCCCTTGAACTCCTCGAAGATGACCTCGTCCATCTTGGACCCGGTCTCCACGAGAGCAGAGGCGAGGATCGTGAGCGATCCGCCGTGCTCGATGTTGCGGGCCGCGCCGAAGAAGCGCTTCGGCGGGTACAGCGCCGAGGCGTCGACTCCACCGGAGAGGATGCGACCGGATGCCGGAGCAGCCAGGTTGTATGCGCGTCCCAGGCGGGTGATCGAGTCGAGCAGCACGACGACGTCGTGACCGAGCTCCACCAGACGCTTCGCGCGCTCGATGGCGAGCTCGGCGACCGTGGTGTGGTCCTCTGCGGGGCGGTCGAAGGTGGAGGCGATGACCTCGCCCTTCACCGTGCGCTGCATGTCGGTGACCTCTTCGGGACGCTCGTCCACCAGGACGACCATGAGGTGCACCTCTGGGTTGTTCGTGGTGATGGCGTTCGCGATCTGCTGCATGACGATCGTCTTGCCGGCCTTCGGGGGCGCGACGATGAGGCCGCGCTGGCCCTTGCCGATCGGGGCGACGAGGTCGATGATGCGCTGGGTCAGCTTGCCGGGCTCCGTCTCGAGGCGCAGGCGCTCCTGCGGGTAGAGCGGGGTCAGCTTGCCGAACTCGACGCGACCGGCGGCCTCTTCGATGGTCTGGCCGTTGATCGAGTCGACCTTGACGATCGCGTTGTACTTCTGGCGGGCGTTGTTCTCGCCCTCGCGCGGCTGGCGGATGGCACCGACCACGGCGTCGCCCTTGCGCAGGTTGTACTTCTTGACCTGGCCGAGGGAGACGTAGACGTCGCTCGCGCCAGGCAGGTAGCCGGAGGTGCGGACGAAGGCGTAGTTGTCGAGCACGTCCAGGATGCCGGCGACGGGGATGAGGACGTCGTCATCGCTGATCTCCGGCTCGAGGTCGTCCGTGCCGACGCCGCCGCGACGCTTGCGGTCGCGGTAGCGGCTGCGGCCGGAGCGGTCGTCAGCCTGGTTCGCGTCCTGGCCGCCGTTGCGGTTCTGCTGACCGTTGCGGTTCTGCTGACCGTTCTGGCCGCTCTGCTTCTGGTCGTCGCGGTCGGCCTGCTGACCCTGGCTCTGCTGGTTCTGCGCCTGCTGGCCGTCTCCGCCCTGCTGGCCGCCCTGGTTCTGACCGTTCTGGCCGCCCTGGTTCTGGGAGTTCTTGTTGCGGTTCCGGTTGCGGTTGCGGCCCTGGCGGGGCTGCTGGTCGCCTTCGCCCTGGGCGTCGCCCTGGGCCTGCGTGTCAGCAGCGTCCTGCGCGCCTGCACCGTTCTCGCCCTGGTCCTGCTGGGCGTTCTGGTCGCCGGCCTGACCGCGTCCGCGGCGGCGGTTGCGCCCCTGACCCTGGCCCTGCTCCGCCTGCTTGTCGCCCTCTGCGCCGGCCGTCGCCTGCTGAGCGGCGGACTCGCGGTTGGCGAGCGCGGAGTCGAGCAGCGCATCCACGTCGGGGATGAGCGACTCGACGCCGGTTGCGCCGGTGTTGACGTGCGTCGCTGCTGCGATGCCCGTTCCGTCCGCACTGGATGCGCGGCGCGAGCCACGGCGACGCGGCGCCTGCTCGGCGGGCGCTGCGTCCGGCAGGACGGCTTCGCCGACGTGCGGCTCAGCGGAGACCGGCTCTGCGATGAGCGGCTCGATGAGCACCTGGGATGCTGCGCGTGCGTTCTCCTGCCCGGTCGCGGGTGCGTCCGCGGAGTCGGCAGCAGGGGCGTCGGGGGTCGCGGAACCCGCGGCTTCCGTGCGCGCTGCGGCGATGGCCGCAACGAGCTCGCCCTTGCGAAGCTTGGTCGCTCCCTGAAGTCCCAACTGGGCGGCGAGAGCCTGAAGCTCTGCCACCTTGAGGGAGGTCAGGTCGCTGGTGTCCACGCCCCCGGCGTGGAGTTCGACATCAGTCACTGAAGAGGATTCCTTTCCCCCGACGCGCGATTCTCGCCGTCGTTCTGGAGCACTCGTCACATGAACTACCGCTTCTGTGGTGTCACCGAAAGGTACTCGGGTGCACAGGTAGGAGTGACGGCATGATTGCTAGAAATCACCCGAAGATCAGATTCGCTCATGGAGAGGTTTCTGCGGGTGCACGCACAGTTTACCACTGTTGCCGGGCTGCTCTTGACGCTAGGCGGCCGGCGTGTCCGCCTGTTTCGCGAACTGCGTCACCGTTGCGCCCTTGAAGTCGACCGCGAGCATGAGCGCCTGCCACGGCGTCTCCGAGTGCGCGGCGGCGAGCTCCGCGGCGGCGAGCCGCTGGCTCGGGTCGCTGCAGAGCACGAGGACGGACGGGCCTGCGCCGGAGACGACGGCGGCGAAGCCGTTCTCGCGCAGCAGCGTGATCAGCCGGTCGGTCTCCGGCATCGCGGAGGCACGGTAGCTCTGGTGGAGCTTGTCCTCCGTTGCTGCGTGCAGCAGCTCTGGGCTCTGGATGAGGGCCGCGACGAGCAGGGCGGAGCGCGAGACGTTGAAGACCGCATCCTCGTGGGGCACGGACTGCGGCTGCAGGCTGCGGGCGAGCGCCGTCGACATCACGTGCTGAGGAACCAACACGAGTGGCGAGACGCCGCGGTGCACGATCAGCTTCTTGAACCGGGGACCCTCCGGGGTGACCCAGGCGATCGTCAGGCCGCCGAAGAGCGCAGGCGCGACGTTGTCCGGGTGGCCCTCCATGTCGTTGGCGAGGGCGAGGAGGCCCTGGGCGTCGATGTCGACGATGCCCTCCAGCAGCCCCTTGGCCGCCATGATGCCGGACACGATCGCCGCTCCGGACGACCCCATCCCCCTGCCGTGCGGGATGTTGTTGCGGGCGACCAGGTCGAGGCCGGGCATGGGGAGCCCGACCGACTCGAAGGTGTGCGCGATGGCGCGGACGACGAGGTTCGTCTCGTCCGTGGGCACCTCGCCTGCGCCGACGCCGATGACCTCGACGGTCGCGCCGGGCTCATCGCGGACGGACACCCGCAGCTCATCGTAGAGCGCGAGTGCGAGGCCGAGGGTGTCGAAGCCCGGGCCGAGGTTGGCGCTGGTCGCCGGGACCTTGACCGTGACGGCACGGCCGCTCAGGTCGGCGGCCTGGAAGGTCACGCGTTCGCCTTCTCGGCCGCCACCAGACCGAGCACGTCGGCGATGGTGGTGGTGTCGACCGGGACGACGGTCGGCTGCACGTCGGAGCCGTCCGCCGTGCGCAGCGCCCACTGCGGGTCCTTCAGACCGTGGCCGGTCACCGTGAGGACGACCGTCGCTCCGGCCGGGATCACGCCGGCCGCAGAGCGCTCGAGCAGCCCGGCGACGCTGATCGCCGACGCAGGCTCGACGAAGATGCCGACCTCGGCAGACAGGATGCGCTGCGCCTCGAGGATGTGCTCGTCCGAGATCGCGCCGAAGTAGCCGTCGCTGTCGTCGCGCGCGTTGAGCGCGAGCTCCCACGACGCCGGGTTGCCGATGCGGATGGCGGTGGCGATGGTGTCCGGGTTCTTCACCGGCTGGCCGAGGACGATCGGGGCGCTGCCCGCTGCCTGGAAGCCGAACATCCTGGGCAGCTTGGTGGCCTCTCCGCGCTGCAGCTCCTCGGTGTATCCGCGGTGGTACGCCGTGTAGTTGCCCGCGTTGCCGACGGGGACGATGTGGAAGTCCGGTGCGTCTCCCAGGACCTCGACGACCTCGAAGGCCGCCGTCTTCTGGCCCTCGATGCGGTCGGGGTTGACCGAGTTGACGAGGTGGACGGGGTAGTTGGTGGCGAGGTCGCGGGCGATGTCGAGACAGTCGTCGAAGTTGCCCTGCACCTGCAGCAGCTGCGCGTTGTGCGCGATGGCCTGGCTGAGCTTGCCCATCGCGATCTTGCCCTCCGGCACGAGCACGACGGCCTGGATGCCCGCGTGCGTCGCGTACGCGGCCGCCGACGCAGAGGTGTTGCCTGTGGATGCGCAGATCACGGCCTTCGCTCCGTGCTCGACGGCCTTCGAGATGGCCATCGTCATGCCGCGGTCCTTGAAGGAGCCTGTCGGGTTCATGCCCTCGAACTTGACGAACACGTTCGCACCGGTGCGCGCGGAGAGCGCGGGAGCGGGAAGGAGCGGAGTGCCGCCTTCGCCGAGCGTCACGATCGGAGTGGCCTCTGTGATGTTCAGGCGGTCCGCGTATTCACGCAGGACGCCCCGCCACTGACGACTATTCGCTTTCTCGGGCATTACGATCCTTCGACTCGGAGTACGGATGAGATGGCTGTCACGGCGTCGCTCGCCGCGAGAGCCTCCACGGTGGCCGCGAGTGCGGCCTCCTCGGCCTCGTGGGTGCCGATAACCAGGGTAGCGGTGGGTGCGCCGTTGCCGTGAACCGGAGCATTGCCCGCGATGACGACGGCGCCGGGGAGCGGAACGGGTCCCGTGGTGCTCGGCACCGACTGCTGCACCGTCTCGACGCTCACCCCGCCGTCGCTCAGGATGCGTGCGACCGCGGCGAGCACGCCGGGCTGGTCGGCCACATCCAGAGTGATCTGGTAGCGGGTGACGACGCGGCCGATGTCGAGCACGGGCAGCTGCGCGTGCGTCGACTCTGCGACGCCTGGGCCGCCGACGACGTGGCGGCGCGCGGCGGAGACCAGGTCGCCGAGCACGGCGGACGCCGTCTCCACTCCCCCTGCTCCCGCGCCGTAGAACATGAGGTCGCCTGCTGCGGCGGCCTGGACGAACACCGCGTTGTGCGCCCCGTGCACGGCGGCCAGTGGATGGTCGCGGCTGATCAGCGCGGGATACACGCGGGCGGACACGCCCTCTTCTCCCGTCTCGGGGTCGGTCAGGCGCTCGCAGATCGCGAGCAGTTTGATGACGGAGCCCGCCTCCCTGGCGGCGTCCACCTGCGCGGTGGTGACGGAGGTGATGCCCTCTCGGTAGACCGACTCCAGCGGCACGGTGGTGTGGAAGGCGAGGCTGGCGAGGATCGCCGCCTTCTGCGCCGCGTCGTAGCCGCCGATGTCCGCTGTGGGGTCGGCCTCGGCGTATCCGCGGTCGGTGGCGGTGGCGAGGGCGTCCGCCAGGGACTCTCCGTGCACATCCATGCGGTCGAGGATGAAGTTGGTGGTGCCGTTGACGATGCCGAGGATGCGGTTGACCCTGTCGCCGGCGAGGCTGTCGCGCAGCGGGCGGATGATCGGGATGGCGCCGGCGACGGCGGCCTCGTAGTAGAGCTGGGCGCCGACCTGCTCCGCCGCCTCGAACAGCTCGGGGCCGTGGGTGGCGAGCAGCGCCTTGTTGGCGGTGATGACGTCCGCGCCGGAGTTGAGCGCCTGGAGCACGTAGCCTCTGGCAGGTTCGACCCCGCCCATCAGCTCCACGACGATGTCGGCGCCGAGGATGAGCGACGATGCGTCCGTGGTGAACAGCTCGCGCGGCAGGTCGACGTCGCGCTGCGCATCCAGGTCGCGCACGGCGATGCCCACCAGTTCGAGCTTTGCGCCGATCCGGGAGGCGAACTCGTCGCCCTGCTCGAGCAGCAGCCGCGCCACCTGCGAGCCGACGGAGCCCGCGCCAAGCAGGGCCACCCGGAGGTTGCGGTACTCGATCATGCCTGTGCTCCTTCGTACGCGGCGTCTCTCGACAGCAGGTCGGCCTCGGTCTCCGCCCGCACGATCACCCGCGACGCTCCGTCGCGGACGGCGATCACGGCCGGTCTGCCGAGATAGTTGTAGTTGCTCGCGAGCGACCAGCAGTATGCGCCGGTCGCCGGTACGGCGAGCAGGTCGCCTGGGGCGACGTCGCCGGGCAGGTAGTCGGCGTCCACGACGATGTCGCCGCTCTCGCAGTGCTTGCCCGCGATGCGCACCAGTTCGGCCGGCGCGTCCGACACCCGGTCGGCGATGCGCACGGAGTAGTCCGCGCCGTAGAGCGCTGGGCGCGCGTTGTCGCTCATGCCGCCGTCGACGCTCACGTAGCGGCGGATCGCGGTCTCCCCGTCGTCCTGGAACGCGACGGGCACATCCTTGGTGGTCCCAGCGGTGTAGAGCGTGAGCCCCGCCGTGCCGATGATCGACCGGCCTGGCTCGAACGCGACAACGGGCAGCGGGATGCCAAGCTCTGCGCAGCGCGATGCGACGGTCTGGGCGATGGTCTCCGCGAGCTCCCCGATCGGCGCAGGGTCGTCGACGGAGGTGTACGCGATGCCGAACCCGCCGCCGAGGTTGAGCTCGGGCACCTGTCCGTCCGCGAGCAGTTCGGTGTGCACGGCGAGGAGCCGCGCGGCGGACTCCGCGAAGCCGTCCGACCCGAAGATCTGCGAGCCGATGTGACAGTGCAGCCCGAGGAAGTTCAGCGAGCCACGGCTCCGGATGCGCGCGACCGCGTCCGGCGCTGCCGCAAGGCCGATCCCGAACTTCTGATCCTCGTGAGCGGTCGCGAGGAACGCGTGCGTGTGAGCGTGCACCCCGCTGTTGACCCGCAGCCGCACCGACTGGATGCGCCCGTGCCTGTCTGCGGCGTCCGCGACCCTGTCGATCTCCTGCAGGCTGTCGATGATGATCGCTCCGACCCCGAGCGAGACGGCCCTGTCGATCTCGGCGAGCGACTTGTTGTTGCCGTGGAAGCCGAGCCGCTCAGGGGCGACCCCGGCTGCGAGCGCGACGGCGAGCTCCCCTCCGCTGCACACGTCGATGTTGAGCCCTGCGTCCGCCATCCAGCGGGCGACCTCGATGCTGAGGAACGCCTTGCCCGCGTAGTACACCTTCGCAGACCCGCCGACGCGCTCGAAGGCGCCGACGAGAGCGGATCGGACCTCGGCGGCGCGCTCCCGCGCATCCACCTCGTCGACGATGTAGACGGGGGTGCCGTACCTGGCGGCCAGCTCGGTGGCGGTGACACCGCCGACGACGAGCTCCCCGCCCTGTCTGGCCACGGTGCGCGACCACAGGCCGGGATGCAGGTCGTTGGCGTCGCCGGGCACGGCGAGCCAGCCGGGGGCGAGTGGATTGGACACAGAAGCCACAGGGAAAACCTCACGGAATGAATCGAGTGGGGATCTCTCGGAGGCGAGCGGACCCGGATTGGTCCCTGAAGCCGGTGGAGAAGTACCGGAAGTCTATCGGGGGCAGGACGGTGGGTTCGTCCGTGTTACGACGGTGCGGCAGACAGGCAGTGAGCAGACAGGCTGACCCGCCTCAGCAGCTCCCCTTGCTCTTCAGAGACTTCTCGTTCACCACGAACTGCTCGGCGTTCAGCGTCACGGTGGCAGAGCCCTTCGTGATCGCGATGTCGTTCACCAGGACGCCGTCCGGGAGGTACTGGGCGACGCAGACCGGGATCGGGCCGCGGTTTGTCAGCGCCTTGACCAGCGTGGAGAGGTCGAGGGCGCCTGAGCCGCCCGTGGTGACTTTCGCATCCACCGGTTGCAGGTTCACGGTCTTGCCTGCCGCCTCTGGGGCGACGGTGACCTGGTAGCCGATCGGCAGGCCGAGGAGCGACGCGGTGCCGTCGTAGCTCAGCGTTCCATTGCCGAGGGCGAGGTCGCCGTCGACGCCGGGGACGGTGACGAGCTTGTTGAGCGAGGTCTGCGAGATCGTCAGGGAGCCCGCGATCGACTGGACGGGCTTGGAGAAGTCGGACGGGACGCCGGTGGCCGTGATCGTCGCGTCGATCGGCGAACCGTTGACCGCCAGCTTCGGGGCGTCGAGCACGACCTTCTCGAACCGGCCGCTCAGGTACTGCTGCAGCACCGAGACGCCGCCGATGTGCGTCGAGACGTCGCCCTTCACCTCTGCAGGCAGGCTCTTCTCCACCTCGGCGGAGATGCGCTGCTCAGCCACAGAGCGCACGATGGCGTCCGCGATGAAGAACAGTGCGACGAGCGCGACGATCGGGATGAGGATCCAGAGCACCAGGCGCAGCGTACGCCGCCGCTTGGGCGGCTGGACGGTGCCGGCGATCACGTCGGTGGACTGCACGTCAGTCATCGTTCGGAGCTACATTCTGTCCGGAGCGGAGACCCCGAGCAGTCCGAGGCCGTTGCGGATCACCTGGCCGGTGGCGTCGTTCAGCCACAGGCGGGTGCGGTGCAGGTCGGTGACGGGCTCGTCGCCGAGCGGGATGACGCGGGTCGCGGCATACCAGGTGTGGTACAGCCCGGCGAGCTCCTCGATGTAGCGGGCGACCCGGTGCGGCTCGCGCAGCTCGGCCGCCTGGGCGACGATCCGCGGGAACTCCTGCAGACCGCCGAGCAGAGCGGACTCGCTCTCGTGCGTGAGCAGCTCCGGCGCGAACGCGCTGCGATCCACGCCCGCTGCTGCCGCGTTGGTGGCGACGGAGCGGGTGCGGGCGTGCGCGTACTGCACGTAGAAGACGGGGTTCTCGTTGCTGCGCTTGCTCAGCAGGTCGAGGTCGATGTCGAGCTGCGAGTCGCTCGAGGAGCGCACGAGGGCGTAGCGGCCCGCATCCACACCCACCGCATCCACCAGGTCGTCGAGGGTGACGATGGTGCCCGCGCGCTTGGACATCTTGACCGGCTCGCCGTCGCGCACCAGGTTGACCATCTGGCCGATCAGGATCTGCAGGTTGACGTTGGGGACGTCGCCGAACGCCTCGACGGCGGCCATCAGGCGGCCGATGTAACCGTGGTGGTCTGCGCCGAGCATGATGAGGTTCTGCTCGAAGCCGCGCTCGCGCTTGTTCAGGTAGTAGCCGAGGTCGCCAGAGATATACGCGGGCTCGCCATTGGAACGGATGATGACGCGGTCGCGGTCGTCGCCGAACGTGGTGGTGCGGAGCCAGACGGCGCCGTCCTCCTCGAAGATGTGACCCTGCTCGCGCAGGCGCTCGATCGCGCGCTCGACGGCGCCGGACTCGTGCAGCGAGTCCTCGTGGAAGTAGACGTCGAAGTCGACGCCGAAGCCGTGCAGCTTCTCCTTGATCTCGGCGAACATCAGCTCGGTGCCGACGGAGCGGAACACCTCCTGCTGCTCCTCGCGCGACAGAGCGGAGAGGTCGCCGTCGAAGCGCTCGACCACCTGCGCGGCGATGTCGCCGATGTACGCTCCGCCGTAGCCGTCCTCCGGGGTCGGCTCTCCGAGGTATGCGGCGAGCAGGCTGCGGGCGAACCGGTCGATCTGCGAGCCGTGGTCGTTGAAGTAGTACTCGCGGGTGACGTCCGCGCCCTCGGCCTGCAGGATGCGGGCGAGGCTGTCCCCAACGGCCGCCCAGCGCACGCCGCCCATGTGGATGGGGCCGGTCGGGTTGGCGGAGACGAACTCCAGGTTGACCAGCAGGCCGTCGTAGAGGTGGCCGTTGCCGTACTGGTCACCGGCCTCGACGATGGTCTTCGCGAGCAGACCGGCGGCAGCAGCATCCAACCGGAAGTTGATGAACCCTGGACCGGCGACCTCCGCGGAGGCGACACCGTCGATGGATGCGGCGGCCTCGGCGATCTCGGTGGCGAGCTCGCGCGGGTTGGCGCCCACCTTCTTGGCGAGGCGCATGGCCACGTTGGACGCCCAGTCGCCGTGGTCGCGGTTCTTCGGGCGCTCCAGGGGAACGTCGTCGATGGTGACGACGACGGGCGCCGCGTCGTCGCCGGCTCCCTGTCGTCGCGCGTCGACAACGGAGGTCACGATGTCGAGCAGGGCGGCGGAGAGGTCAGCAGGAGTCACGGTGAACGATTCTACCGGGCACCGGCTGCATCGATTGCCTAACGAACGGGCCACGGCGGCCGGTCCTCACCAGGAGGCTTGATAGGGTCATCGCGATGTGCGCCGCCGCGCATCCTCTCTCATCGAATCCCGACCATCCGACGGAGAACGAAACCGCATGGCCAAGCACCACCGCACCGCCCTCCGAGCCGCCGCGCCCGTCGCGGTGATCCTCGCCTGCACGCTGGCGCTGAGCGCATGCGCCGCCCCGTCGAAGAGCTCGGGCGACGCGACGACGCCACCGGCGCAGAACAACGCAGGGGGCACGTCGGCGCCGAGCGCGACGCCGACCCAGAAGCCGACCGACCCGCCGACGCCGGTGACGCTCACCTGCGACCAGATCGTCACGGCCGACCAGCTGTACGCGTACAACCCCAACTTCG
>Ga0153994_1000048_pt1 | contig 85110 bp, 77 predicted proteins | sample TSNC078MetaG_FD_104735 | JGI IMG/M metagenome (GOLD analysis project Ga0153994, IMG submission 104735) | Attine ant fungus gardens microbial communities from North Carolina, USA - TSNC078 MetaG | ecosystem: Host-associated > Fungi > Mycelium > Unclassified | place: USA: North Carolina, Lumber...
CAGCCGTACCAGACCACCGAGGAGTTCCTCGCGACCCTCGGCGAGAACCTGAAGGCGCGCCTGGGCTGAGGCTCGAACGCACGTCGAAAGGCCCTGTGGATGCCCGCATCCACAGGGCCTTTCGGTATTCGCACGGTGGTTCTGTATCGTGGACGCGTTCCGTCATCGCGGGGGAGCGCAACCATCAAGGGGGAACCGTGGGAAAGTACGCACTCCGATCGACGCTGGTCGTCTCCGCCGTCATCGTCGCCGCAGCGGCACTGACCGGATGCACGTCGGCACCGGCGCCGAGCTCCACCGCGGCTGCGACGCCGACGAAGACGGCGCAGGCCTCCACACAGACCCACGAGGCGGCGTGCACGATCGTGGCGGCCGGTCTGAAGGACGTCGCGTCGCTCCAGAGCGAGGTCTCGACCGACAACCCGACCAAGTCGCTCGCGATCCTCGCGGAGGTCGACGCCAAGGTCGCCGCCATCGACGAGAAGGTGACGAACGAGAAGGTCAAAGCGCTCACCAGCGACGCTGCGACCTCGGTGCACGCGTACTCGACGTACCTCAAGGGCGTCATGGAGAACCCGGCGAATCTCGACGTGAACGAGATCACCTCGAAGGCGCAGGAACTGGCGGCGAAGTTCACGGCCGTGCAGAAGGAGTGCGCGTAGTCGCAGCTCCGGCCGCGGGCTGAGCGGGTGCATCCCGATCGCGCGAAGGGGTATGGTCGGGCACATGCTGCAGAATCGCGAGGTCGCGGGGGCGACCATGGGGGCTGGGCGACGTCCGACGGCGGTGACGTTCGGGCCGTTCGGCTACCTCAGCGTCGCCGTGCCTGTGGTGCTTGCCGCGGTGTTCCTGCCCATCGTCTCGTTCGGCGTCGCCGACCCGTTCGGGCTGCGCTGGTCGTGGCTGGCACTTCTCTTCGTCGTCGCCAGCATGACGATCACCCGTTTCGCGGGAGGTCGAGGAGCGGAGGGGGAAGCCCTCTGGCGGTCCGGCCCTCGCGACCTGGCTTACCGGACGCAGAAGTACGCGTCAGTGGTACTGCTCGGGCTCGTCGTGATCGCGTTCGTCGGGTTCCTGATGCAGCTCCCGGTGTTCGTGACCGTCGTATCCGCGCTCGCGGTGGGCGTGACGATCGGGGTGGCGCCCGTGTTCTTCCTGCGGCGGGAGCGCGGCGACGCCGACTGACTCGATTGCTTCGCGGGCCTCGCCCTCACGTTCGTCCGCTGCCGCACGCGGCGCCGGTCAGATAGTCGGGGCCTTTTCGCGCGTGTTACGACTCGGTAAACAACGCAGGAAATGCGCCTGAAGACTTGCGCGTCTTTTGTTCGTAAGCTTTACTAACAAACATGAATGCGACGGACGTGCAACGCAGCACCGCGGCTGGGGCCGTGGATGCGCACGTGCAGCCGTCGCAGCCCGGTCGCGGATTCGCGCCTGGCAGGGCCCTGCGGCCGAGTGCGAAGGTGCTCCCGGAGCACGCCCGCAGCCACAACCGTTCGCTCGTGCTTCAGACGCTGTACCGCGCGGGGGAGCGCAGCAGGGCCGACATCGCCCGCGAGACCGGACTGACCCGCGTCACCATCTCCGACCTCGTCGCCGAGCTGCTCGCCGAGGGACTCGTCGTCGAGCTCGGCCAGCGGGAGACCGCCCGGCCGGGCAAGCCCGCCGTCCTGCTGGACATCAACAGGACCGCCTACCAGATAGTCGGCATCGACCTCAGCGACCACGCCATGTTCCGCGGCGCCGTGCTCGACATCGACGGCGGCATCTTCAGCAGGGCGGACGTCCCGCTCGACGGCGCCACAGGCGAGGCCGCGTACGCCAAGGTGGCAGAGCTGGCCGACACGCTCATCGCCGCGGCGACCGCCCCCATCCTGGGCATCGGCGTCGGATCGCCCGGTGTCGTCGACCTCAGCGGCACGGTGCTCACCGCTCCGAACCTCGGCTGGGTCGACGAGCGCGTGCAGCAGCGCCTGCAGGAGCGCACAGGGCTCCCCGTCGTCGTCGCCAACGACGCGAACGTCGCCGTCCTCGCCGAACACGGCTATGGGGATGCAGCGGGCGACCTCATGCTCATCACGGTCGGGCACGGCATCGGCGCTGGACTCATCGTGGCGGGCGCGCTCGTCTACGGCAGCCGGTTCGCCGCAGGCGAGATCGGCCAGGTCATGGTCGGCACCGATCTGGGGCTCGAGACGACGTACAACCGCGACCAGGTGCTCGAGCACTGGCTCAGCGTTCCGCGGCTGCAGGAGCGGATCGACGAGGCGGAGGCCGCCGGCTCGGACTCCACGCCCATCCTGCGCGAGGCAGGGCAGCGGCTCGGCATCGCCCTCGCACCGGTCGTCGGTGCCCTCAACCTGTCGGAGATCGTCCTCAGCGGCCCGACCCACCTGCTCGATGGCCCCCTCGCCGAGGCGACCATCAACACGCTCCGGAACAGGACGATGGCAGAGAACCACGCCACGCTCACGCTCCGGATGACCACGCTCGGGCAGGACATCGTCCTGCGCGGCGCGGCCGTACTCGTCCTCTCCGGACAACTCGGGGTCTCGTAACACAGCACCGCCCGATCATGAACCAATCCGACCCCAGCACCACGGTGTGGCAATCGCACACACTGACCACCCAAGAAAAGCCCCATTCACTACGAAAGGACAAAGCAATGAAGAGAAAGCTCGTCGGCCTCGCCGCAGTGGCTACGGCTTCCGCTCTCGTGCTCGCGGGATGCGCCTCCGGCGGAGGAACCGCCCCGAGCACGGACGGCAAGGGCAAGACGGTCACCCTGTGGCTCGTCGGCGCCGACACTCCTGACGCACTCCGTACCTACCTCAAGGACGAGTTCAAGAAGGAGACAGGCGCCACTCTCAACATCCAGCAGCAGGACTGGGGAGACATCGTCACCAAGCTGACGACCTCGCTCCCCGACGCGAACAACACGCCCGACGTCACCGAGATCGGCAACACCCAGTCGCCGACCTTCACCAACGTCGGCGCGTTCCTCGACATCTCCGACATGTACAAGGACCTCGGCGGCGACGACCTGCTGCAGTCCTTCGTGGCAGCAGGTGAGGTCGACGGCAAGAAGTACACCCTCCCGTACTACTTCGGTTCGCGCTACGCGTTCTACCGCAAGGACGTCTGGTCGGCTGCCGGCGTCTCCGTGCCGACCACGCTCGACCAGTTCAACACCGACGTCGCGACCATCACGTCCAAGAACCCGAAGGGGATCGCGGACTTCTCCGGCTTCTACCTCGGTGGCCAGGATTGGCGCAACGGCATCTCGTGGGTCTTCGCCAACGGCGGGGACATCGCGAAGAAGAAGGACGGCAAGTGGGTCGCCACGCTGGACTCCGAGGGCTCGCTCAAGGGCCTCCAGCAGCTCCAGGACCTGTACAAGAACGCTTCCAAGGCTCCGAACGACGCCAAGGACTCGAACCAGTACATCTACCTGAACGACAGCGACCAGACCGTGGACGCCAACGGCAACAAGACCGCTGACACCTCGCTCGCCGCCGCGACGATCATGGCTCCGGGATGGGCGCACTGGTCGATCGGCGACGCATCCACCAAGGATGGCAAGGTCGTCCGCACCTGGAACGACGACACCTTCGGTACGTTCGTCCTCCCGGGCAACGACGGCAAGCCGGCCCCGGTCTTCGCCGGTGGCTCCAACATCGGGATCTCGGCCAAGACCAAGAACCCCGGCCTGTCGAAGACCCTCCTGAAGATCATCTTCTCGAAGGACTACCAGGAGATGCTCGGCAAGAACGGCCTCGGCCCTGCCAACAGCAACTACACCTCCTCGCTCGGCGACGACCAGTTCGCGAAGGCTCTCATCGAGTCGGCGTCGAACTCGAAGCTGACCCCGGCAGCGCCCGGCTGGGCGTCCGTCGAGGCGGGCAACGTGATGGAGGAGTTCTTCAGCAAGATCAAGGACTCCACCGATCTCAAGAGCCTCGCGCAGGAGTACAACACCAAGCTCGACGCTCTGATGAACGTCAAGTCCGGCAAGTAGCACCACCAGAAGAACAGCACCACCGAGCAGGCCGGGGGCGCGGAAAGACCTTCCGCGCCCCCTGGTCCTGCCACCAGACTCTCTCTCAGGAAGGAGGACAGACGTGACGACGACTCAGGAGGCCGTGACGGCCGCATCCCGGCCGGAGCGTCCCGGCGCCCCGACGCCCCGCAAACGCAAGTTCCAGTTCACCCCGTACGCTCTGCTCATCCCGTCCGTCGCGATCCTCATCCTCGCGCTCGGCTACCCGATCGTGTGGCAGCTCATCACGTCGATGCAGAGCTTCGGCCTCGCCCAGCAGTTCGGCCAGCCGGCGCCGTTCGTGTGGTTCGAGAACTACATCACCCTCTTCTCCGACCCGTACATGTGGGTCGTCGTCGCACGCTCCATCGCGTTCTGCCTGGTCACCGCCGCCGTCACCGTCGTCGTCGGCGTCGGGATGGCGCTGCTGATGAACGCGGTCAACAAGGCCGTGCGCATCATCATCCAGATCTCCATGCTGCTCGCCTGGGCCATGCCCGTCGTCGCAGCGATGACCGTCTGGAACTGGCTGTTCGACTGGCGCCGCGGCATCGTGAACTACACGCTCACGTCGTGGGGGCTCGACTTCCAGAACCACAACTGGCTGCAGAACCCGCTCTCCTTCTTCTTCGTCGCGATGATCATCGTGGTGTGGATGAGCGTGCCGTTCGTGGCCTTCTCCGTCTTCGCCGGTCTCACCCAGGTGTCCGGCGAAGTGCTGGAGGCAGCCCAGATGGACGGCGCGAAAGGGTTCCAGCGCCTCCGCTTCATCATCCTGCCGATGATCCGGCCCGTGCTCGGGATCGTGCTGCTCCTGCAGATCATCTGGGACCTCCGGGTCTTCACCCAGATCCGGCTGCTCCAGGACAAGGGCTCGATCGCCAGTGAGACCAACCTGCTCGGCACGTACATCTATCAGCTCGGCGTCGGATCGAGCGACTTCGCGATGGCCAGCGCTGTCAGCGTCTTCGTGCTCATCCTGACCATCGCGATCAGCTGGTTCTACGTGCGCAACCTGCTCAAGGAGGACGAATCGTGACCAGTACGCTTCCCCCGGCCACGTCCATCGCCGGCGCAGACGCGAAGCCGCAGCCGCCGCGCAAGCTCCGCCAGAAGATCAAGCCGTCCAGGGTGATCCTCGGCATCGTCGGTGTCGTCATCTCGCTGATCTGGGTCTTCCCCGTCTACTGGATGGTCAACTCGTCGCTGCTGCCGAACGTCGTCCTGCAGAACACCAAGCCCACCTGGCTGCCGTTCGGCGGATCGTTCGACAACTTCACCGAGGTCATCAACGGCGGCACCTTCTTCCCCGCGCTCGGGATGAGCGTAATCATCGCCGTCGTCACCGTCGTGTTCTGCATCCTGTTCGCGTTCCTCGCCGCTCTCGCGATCAGCCGGTTCAAGTTCCGCGGGCGCAAGTCGTTCGTGCTGGCCGTGCTGCTCATCCAGATGCTCCCGGCAGAGGGCCTCTTCATCGCGCAGTACAAGCTGATGGGCAGCCTCAACCTGCTGAACACGGTCGTCGGAGTGAGCATCATCTACATCGCTGCTGTCGTGCCGTTCACCATCTGGATGCTCCGCGGCTTCGTCGCCGGCATCCCTGCCGACCTCGAAGAGGCCGCGATGGTCGACGGGCTCAGCCGCACGCAGGCGTTCATGCGCATCACGTTCCCCCTGCTGGCACCTGGGCTCGTCGCGTCCGGCGTGTACGCGTTCCTGCAGGCGTGGAACGAGTTCACAGTCGCTCTCGTGATCCTGCAGGAGAACTCCAGCCAGACACTGCCTCTGTGGCTGCGCGGCTTCATCCAGCAGTCAGCGTCCCGCGCAACGGACTGGGGCCAGGTCATGGCCGCTTCCACCCTCGTCGCCGTGCCCGTCATCATCTTCTTCCTCTTCGTGCAGGGCCGGATGACGAGCGGCCTGGTGAGCGGGGCGGTGAAGGGGTGAGCGGCCCCAGCATCGCCGACCAGAAGGACACCGCAGAACCGGGAATCGCGACCGCCGATCTCCGCAGAAGGATCGCGGCGACCCTCGTTCCCGGTTTCGTGGGGACGACGCTGCCCGGCTGGCTCGAGAACCGTCTGCGCGCCGGCCTCGGCGGGGTGTGCATCTTCGGCCAGAACGTCCTGTCCGTCGCCCAGCTGCGCGAGCTCACCGATGCGATCTACGCCGCCAACCCGGATGCGGTGGTCGCGATCGACGAGGAGGGCGGGGACGTCACCCGGCTCTACTACGAGACCGGTTCGCCGTACCCAGGCAACGCCGTCCTCGGGCGGCTCGGGAACCCGGGATACACCGAGCAGGTCGCACGCCGCGTCGGCTGGGAGCTTCGCAGGGCCGGCTGCAACCTCGACTTCGCACCGGATGTCGACATCAACTCCAACCCGGACAATCCGGTGATCGGTGTGCGCAGTTTCGGCTCGTCGCCCACGCTGGTGGCCGAGCAGAGCGCAGCGTGGACGCGCGGGCTGCAGTCGGCGGGCGTCGCCGTCTGCGCCAAGCACTTCCCCGGTCACGGGGACACGGCCCAGGACTCGCACCTCGTGCTGCCGGAGGTCGACCTCAGCATCGAACAGCTGCGCGAGCGCGAGCTCAGGCCGTTCCGCGCTGTGATCGAGGCGGGAGCCCGCACGATCATGACATCGCACATCCTGCTCCCGCAGCTCGACGCAGAACGACCGGCGACCTTCAGCCCGACGATCATCGAAGGACTGCTGCGCGGCGAGCTCGGCTTCCGCGGCGTCGTCGTCAGCGACGCCCTCGACATGCAGGGTGCGAGCGGAGAGCGCGGCATCCCGGAGGCCGCCGTGCTGGCGCTCGCCGCCGGCTGCGATCTGCTCTGCATCGGCACGGAGAACACCGACGAACAGCTCACCGAGATCGAGGACGCGATCGTCGCGGCCATCGAGGGTGGCCGGCTTCCCGCATCCAGGGTGGAGGAGGCCGCTGGACGCGTGCTCGCGCTGACCGCCGAGCTCCGCGCCGAGCAGGCCGCCGTCCCGGTGCCGCTCGACGCACCGGAAGGGCGGCTCGACCCGTCGGACGTCGTCGTCGCGATCAGTACCTTCGACATCTCCGAGCACGCGGCACAGTGGATGCACGCCCACCGAGGTCCGTGCTCTGTCGTGCGCATCGACACCGTCGCGAACATCGCGGTCGGCGTCGCGCCGTGGGGGCCGTTCGCCGAGGTGGCCGCCGACCCGGAGTCGGAGTTCGCCGCCGCGTTCGCCGCGAACCCGACGGTGGTGTTCACGGAGAGCGACCATCCGGAGCTCGTGCTCGCCGCGTCGTCTCCTGTGCTCGTCATCGGCAAGGACAACCACAGGCACGCCTTCGCCAGGGATGCGATCGACAGGCTGCGCGCCGAACGCGACAGCGTTCTCGTGGTCGACATGGGCTGGCCGAGCGACGATCGCGCGTACGCAGACATCGCGACCTTCGGCGCATCCCGGCTGGTCGGACGCGCCCTCCTCGACCTGCTCGGTCTCGAATCGTGAGACTGGGAATCGACATCGGCGGGACCAAGACGGACGCGGTCGCCGTCGACGAGTCCGGCTCCCTCGCCCAGCGGGTCAGGCTCTCCACCGGCTTCGGATCGACGGCGGTGGTCGAGACGGCCGTCGCTGCGGTGGCCAGGATCGGCGAGCTGACCGGCCTGCCCGCGACAGGCTTCGACTCGATCGGCATCGGCATCCCCGGGCTGGTGAACAGCACATCGGGGCACGTCGCGCACGCGGTCAACCTCGGACTGGAGAAGCTCGAGCTCGGCGGAGAACTCGCCGGACGGCTCGGCGTCGGCGTGCGCATCGAGAACGACGTGAAGGCGGCGGCCCTCGGCGCGTATCACGTGCTCGGCCTCGACGGCACGATGGCCTACCTCAACCTCGGCACGGGAATGGCGGCGGGAATCGTCGTCGACGGCAGGCTCTGGCGCGGGAGCGGCGGCATCGCAGGCGAGATCGGTCACATCCCTGTCGACCCGAACGGGGCGCTGTGCGCCTGCGGTCAGCGAGGGTGCCTCGAAACCGTCGCGAGCGGGTCCGGCGTCGCCAGGCAGTGGAAGACGGACGACCCGCTGCCGGTGCGCGCGGTGTTCGCCGCCGCAGCCGACGGCGACAGGACGGCGAGGGAGATCAAGGCTAGGCTTGCTGAGGGCATCGCTTCCGCGGTGCGTGTTCTCGTGCTGACGGTCGACGCCGACTCCGTCGTGATCGGCGGCGGCCTCAGTCACCTCGGGGACCGCCTGCTCTGCGACGTCCACGAAGTGCTCGAATCCTGGTCGAGGAGCTCGTCGTTCCTGGCGTCGCTCTCACTGCAGGACCGCGTGCGCCTCGTCCCGGAAGATTCACCCGTCGCAGCGCTCGGCGCCGCACTCGTAGGAGAGAACTAAGTGGCTGAAATCGTCGTCGTCCCCGATCAGGCAGCAGCGGGAGAGCTCGCTGCGCAGAGCATCCTCGATCTGATCTCCAGCAAGCCGGACGCCGTGCTCGGCCTGGCGACAGGTTCGACGCCGCTCGCGCTGTACCGCGCGCTCGCGGCGAAGGTGCAGACGGCGGGCGTCGACGTCTCGCACGTACGCGGTTACGCGCTCGACGAGTACGTCGGGCTGCCTGCCGGTCATCCGGAGAGCTACCGGGCTGTGATCAGTCGCGAGGTCGTCGAGCCGCTCGGGCTCACGCCGTCGCTCATCCACGTGCCGAACGGCGCCATCGAGACCATCGAGCACGCCGGTGCGGACTACGAGAAGGCCATCGCGGAGTCCGGCGGCGTGGACGTGCAGATCCTCGGCATCGGCACGGACGGCCACATCGGGTTCAACGAGCCAGGGTCGTCGTTCGCGTCCGTCACGCGGGTGAAGACCCTGACCGAGCAGACGCGCAAGGACAACGCGCGCTTCTTCGCCTCGGAGGCCGACGTGCCGATGCACTGCATCACCCAGGGGCTGTCGACGATCCTGCGCGCTCGCCACCTGCTGCTGCTCGCGTTCGGCGAAGGCAAGGCGGATGCGGTCGCCGGAGCCGTCGAGGGGCCGGTCTCTGCCAGCAACCCAGGCTCGGCCATCCAGTTGCACCCGCACGTGACCGTGCTGGTCGACGAGGCCGCCGCCTCCCGGCTGAAGAACATCGACTACTACCGGTACGCATACGCGAACAAGCCGGCCTGGCAGAAGCTGTAGGGCCCGTCCCTCGGAACCCGGTCCCGTTCGACGCCGACTTCGGCGCGGACGGGGCCGGGTTTTTTGTTGCCATCGGGCGGAGTGACGTTCGGCGCCGTCGACAGCCGGTATTAAATGTTGGATTTATAAAGTGCAATGTCACCATTGAGGATTTCGTATGGCATGCTAATCAGCGGGTCTCCGCCCACAGAACGAGTGTTCGCGCGTCAATGAGTGCGCGAGCAGAGAAAGGATTCGCATTTCCATGCGCAAGAACACACAACGCGTCCGCGCTCCCCGGGGTGTCGCGCACCGCGCGATTCGTGCCGGGATCGCAGCCGCGTCGGCCATCGTCGTCTCCGCGGCAGGTCTCGCCGTCGCAGGCCCGGCTTCGGCAGTGGAGATCATTCCGGTCATCACGTATCCTGCTGCGTCTTCGGTCGTCTACGACCAGTACCCGGTGATCTCGGGAACGGCCAAGCCCAATCACGCTGGAACGGTGTTCCTGACTGCGGAGCGCGGCTCGAGGACCCCGTACTGCAAGGTCATGTCGGACGCTGCCGGCAACTGGTCGTGCCCGAAGTCGGCGACTCCGTTGGCGTTCGGTTCGTACACGATCGAGGTGAAGATCCACACGAAAGCGCAGCCGACCACGTTCGTGCTCAAGGATGCGGCTGTCTCGTTCCCGTTCGCTCTCACGTCCCCCGGCTTCGGCGCGACGGTCGACACGAACCGGCCGGTGTTCGCGGGGACAGGGCGCCCTGGTGGATCGGTGATCGTCTTCGACGGTGACGTGGCCGTGGCCGGTGCCAGAATCGACGAGAACGGCAGGTGGTCTGCGACCGCGACGGTCGACATCGCGAACGGCCCGCACCCGATCCGTGCCGATCTCTACACGGCGAACCTGGACGCGCCGTCGTCGTCCGTCCACCACTTCTTCACCGTGAACGTCGCGGCCCCTGTCGCGGCAGTCACGCTGACGGCACCCGCCTCCGGTTCGACGGTGGGGACGGCGAACCCGGTGTTCGCAGGCACGGGCGAGGCCGGCGCGTCCATCGTCGTCAGGGACGGTGCAGAGGCGGAGCTCGCCTCGACGGTGGTCGGCACAGACGGCACCTGGAGTGTGGCGTCGCTGGTCGCGCTGCCGAACGGCGAGATCACGGCGACGGCCACGCAGACGGTCGCAGGTGCAGCGGGCACGACGGCCGCGTCGACGACCTTCACGGTGAGCGTCGCTGCGCCGGTCGCAGCCGACCTCGTGGTGACGTCGCCCGCGTTCGACGAAGAGGTGACCACGAGGAGGCCGCTGTTCGCAGGAACCGGTGAGCCGGGCGCGAGCATCCAGGTCTTCGGCAGTAGCGGCAAGATCCTCGCGAGCACCACGGTGGGTGCGTCCGGCGCCTGGTCGGTCGCCTCTGACGTCGAGCTCGGCAACGGCCACTACGTCGGCACCGTGACGCAGCGCATCCCGGGTGGAACGACCACGTTCGCCACCCTCTCGTATTCGGTGAACGTGTTCGTCGTGAAGCCGTTCAGCGTGACCTCGCCCGCCATCGGCGCCGTCCACGGCAACAGCACTCCCGTGTATTCCGGTGTCGGCACGCCTGGCGCGACCGTCGAGGTCCGCGGCAACAGTGGCAGAGTCATCGCCTCCACCACCGTCGACGCTGTGGGCAACTGGACCGTCCCCTCCGGCTTCCCGCTCGAGGCCGGACGCTACCTCGGAACGGTCACGCACCGCCACAGCAGTGGGAACAGCACCGTGGGCATCGATTACCACATCGCCGCGGCCCTCACGGTGAAAAGCCCTGCCACTGGGGGTTCGGTCGCCGGCCCCCGGCCGGTGTACACGGGCACGGGTCACCCTGGCGCAACCGTCCGGGTCACGGGCAGCACCGGCAAGGTGGTGGCGACGGCGGTCGTCGGTACGGATGGTTCCTGGACGGCGACCGCCGACTTCGATCTCGGGCGCGGTCGTTATGCAGGCACGGCGGTCCACTGGTACGACGGCGCCATTCTGGGCTCCGTGGCGATGGAGTACAGCGTCAGCTAGTCCAGCGTGAGGTGCGCATGCGGCTCTGTCCTGCTGGACAGGGCCGCATGTGCGTGTGTCACGCGTCGGCGATCGTGCGGCCGGCCGCGATGACGCGGCGGACGCTCCACTCGTGGTCGAGGATGACCGCGTCCGCGGCGTAGCCGGCGCGCAGGCGGCCGAACCGGTGGTCCTCGCCGAGCACCCTGGCCGGCGCGAGCGTGAGCGCTTCGACCGCGCGAGCAGGGGGGAGACCGACGAGCGTGATGGCGTTCTTGAGCGCGATGTCCTGGGTGAGGGTCGAGCCGGCGATCGTCTCCGTGCCGGACAGCACGGCCAGACCGTCGCGTACGGTGACGTTGAGCCCGCCGAGCCGGTAGTCGCCGTCGCTCGCTCCCGCCGCGGCCATCGCGTCCGTGACCAGGGCGACCCTGCCCGCCGCCTCGTCGAAGGCGAGCTTGGCGACCAGAGGATGCACGTGGAGCCCGTCCAGGATGAGCTCCAGGGTCACCTCTGGGTTCTCGAACGCGGCGACGACGGGGCCGGGCGCGCGGTGGTGGATGCCGTTCATCGCGTTGAAGGCGTGCGTCAGCAGCCGGGCGCCGACCTCGAACGCGCGAGCCGCCTGCGCGTAGTCGGCTGCCGTGTGGCCGACGCCGACCACCACGCCGGCCTCGATGAGCACGCCGATCGACTCCAGCGCGTTCGGCAGCTCAGGGGCGATGGTCGCGACGCGCATGGTTCCTCTGGCGGCGCCGATCAGCTCCTCGACCATCTCCGGCCCAGGCTCGCGCAGGAACGCGGCATCGTGCGCGCCCCGGCGCTCTGCGGCCAGGAACGGGCCTTCGAGATGCGAGCCGAGAACCAGCGGGTCGCTCGCAACGAGATCGGCGACGATCGAGAGGCTCTCGCGGAGCGAGGCGAGCGGGTTGGCGACGTGCGAGACGAGCGAGCGCGTGGTCCCGTGGGCTCGGTGGGTGGCCAGGCCGGCGAGCATCTGCTCCGGGCCGTCGTCGAACGGGTGACCGCCCCCACCGTGGCAGTGCAGGTCGATGAAACCGGGCGTCAGCCAGTGTCCTCCGGCGTCGACGACCTCGCGGCCGCCCGCCTGCGCTGCGGTGTGCCAGCCCGTGCCGGAGCCGGTGGCGACGATGGTGTCGCCGTCGATGACCAGCCAGAACCCGTCGACCAGCCCGTCCGCATCCACTTTGCGGGCGTTGTGGACGACGAGGCCGGTCACGAGAACTCTTTGCGCCCGTTGACGATGCCGCTCACCGTCGCGATCACGGCGAACACGGCCGCGACGATCGGCTGGCCGAGGTTCCACCAGGCGAGAGCGGCAGAGGCGAACACGACGATCTCGACGAGCGCCTTCACAAACGGGTCGACGTGCAGCACGGCCCGCGGAGAGCGGAACAGCGCCCACAGCACGATGGCGATCGCCGGTGCGAGGATGCCGACCACGATGTTCCAGGGCAGCGGCCACGCCACGAAGCCCCAGAAGCCGAGCGAGAAGATCGCGAACAGCTCCAGCAGGAACCGGAGGACGTCGTTCGGCCCGACCTTGATGTCGCTCTGCGGGTGCTGCGTGGATGTCACGGGAGCCATTCTATTGCGCGCTGAACAGGAGATACCGCTCGTCGTCCACCTGGCCACCCCAGAGCCTGGAGTCCGCCGCGAGATCGTGGACGTCCGCCCACGCGCGATGCCGGAGCACGAGCCGCCTGCACTCCGTGGCGGACAGCCCCGCCCCCGTCGACCACGAGCCCTCGATCAGGAGGAGACGACCACCGGGGGCCAGCAGCTCCGTCCAGCGCGCGAGCACCGCATCCTGGTCGTCGAACGACCACAGCACGTGCCGCGCGATCACGACGTCGAAGCTGCCAGGCGCGAACGGCGGTGCTGCCGCATCTCCGTGCACCAGATCGAGCTCGATGCCCTCCGCGCTCGCCTTGGCTCGCGCCCTGTCGAGCATCCGGGTGGAGATGTCGAGGCCGGTCACGCGGAGCCCGTGCCCGGCGATGAGGAGCGCAAGACTGCCCGTCCCGCAGCCGAGGTCGACGGCGGTTGCGGGCGACGCGGGAAGGAAGGGGGAGATCAGCTCATCCCACGCGAGCCGGACGTCGGGGTCGCGGAGGCCGTGGTCGGCCGCGTCGTCGAACTCGGCGGCGTATGCATCCCACAGGTTCTCGGCGTCGGAGGCCATGTCTGCGACGCTACCGGAAGATGATCGTGCGCGCCCCGTCGAGCAGGACGCGGTCCTCCGCGAACCACTTGACCGCCTGGGTGAGGGTGCGGCTCTCCTCGTCCTGACCGATCGCGACCAGTTCCTGTACGGTGCGCGAGTGGTCGACGCGGACCACGTTCTGCTCGATGATCGGGCCCTCGTCCAGGTCGCTCGTGACGAAGTGCGCCGTCGCGCCGATCAGCTTCACACCGCGGGCGTGCGCCTGCCGGTACGGGTTCGCGCCCTTGAAGCCGGGGAGGAAGGAGTGGTGGATGTTGATGGCGCGGCCGGCCAGACGCTCGCAGAGCTCCGGGGAGATGATCTGCATGTAGCGGGCGAGGACGACGAGCTCGATGTCGTGCTCCTCGACGGCCTCGATCACGCGCGCCTCGAACGCGGCCTTGCTCGCCGCATCCGTCACGGGGCGTGACTCGAACGGGACGCCGTAGAAGCCTGCGAGGTCGCGCAGCGTGCCGTGATTGGAGAGGACGAGCGGGATCTCGATCGGGAGCTGGCCTGCGCGCTGCCGGAACAGCAGGTCGTTGAGGCAGTGCGCCGCCGTGGATGCGAGGACGAGCGTTCGCAGGGGCCGGCCGACGTTGTCGACGCGGTGCTGCATCCCGAACTGCTGGACGACGGGCGCGAGCGCGCGCTCGAACTCGGCGCGGTCGGCCGCTGACTCGACCTGCAGGCGCATGAAGAAGCGCCCGGTGTCCGTGCTCGCGAACTGCTGGCTCTCGGTGATGTTGCCCCTGGCGGCGACGATCGCGCCGCTGACGGCGTGCACGATGCCCGGCTTGTCGGCGCAGCTGAAGGTGAGGACCCAGTGGTTGGGCTGCGGGGCTGGGGCAGGGGATGCGGAGGGAGTCACCCCATCAGGGTAGCGATTGTGGAGCGCCCGGCCGCACCATCGTTGCCGCGCGCGCAGCATCGACACCGCGCTCCGGCATTGACGCGGCGCGCCACCGTGCCGTTGGATCGGTGCATGACGACAACCGGCGAGGGCACCCCGGACACTCCGACGACACCGGCCTCCGGCCTCGGCGTCGAGCTGAACGGGCTCAACACCATCCACGAGAGCGAGAGGAAGGGCCGCCCGCGCGACCTGTTCTGGCCGTGGTTCGGCGCGAACGTCTCCGTCTTCGGGCTGAGCTACGGGTCATTCCTGCTCGGGTTCGGCATCTCGTTCTGGCAGGCGACCATCGTCGGGATCGTCGGCATCGTCATCTCGTTCCTGTTCTGCGGTTTCATCGCGCTCGCCGGCAAGCGCGGCTCAGCGCCGACGATGGTGCTCAGCAGGGCGATGTTCGGGGTCGAGGGCAACAGGGTGCCGTCCGTGCTGTCGTGGCTGCTCACCGTTGGCTGGGAGACGGTGCTCACGGCGCTCGCCGTGCTCGCCACCGCCACCGTGTTCACGCAGCTCGGCTGGGAGGGCGGCGTCGCCACGAAGGTAGTGGCGCTCATCGTCGTCGCCGCGCTGATCATCGCGGGCGGCGTCATCGGATTCCACCTCATCATGCGGATGCAGATGGTGATCACGATCGTGACCGGCGTGCTCACCGTCGTCTACATCGTCCTGGTGCTCGGCCACATCGACCTCGGCGCCGTCTCCGCCCTGCCGGCGGGGGACGTCCCGCACGTCGTCGGCGGGTTCGTCTTCATGCTCACCGGATTCGGTCTGGGCTGGGTCAACGCGGCAGCAGACTACTCGCGGTATCTGCCCCGCTCGGCGCGCAGCTCGGGCGTGATCGGCTGGACCACGTTCGGCTCGTCGCTCGCTCCGGTCATCCTGCTGGTGTTCGGGATCCTGCTGGCCGGCTCATCGGAGAAGCTGAGCACCGCGATCGCGGCCGACCCGATCGGCGCGCTGGCGTCGCTCCTGCCGACCTGGTTCCTCGTTCCGTTCGTGATCGTCGCCGTGCTCGGCCTGGTCGGCGGCGCCGTGCTCGACATCTACTCGTCCGGGCTCGCGCTCTTGAGCGTCGGGCTGCGGGCACCCCGGTACGTCGCGGCAGGGATCGACGGCGTGATCATGACCGCTGGCGCGGTCTACGTCGTGTTCTTCGCCAACGACTTCCTCGGGCCGTTCCAGGGCTTCCTCATCACCCTGGGCGTGCCCATCGCGGCGTGGTGCGGAATCTTCATCGCCGACATCAGCCTGCGCAGGCGCGACTACGCCGAAGCCGACCTCTACGACAGGCGGGGACGCTACGGAAGCGTCCGCTGGCTGCCCATCGCCCTCATCGTCGTCGGGACGGCGATCGGCTGGGGGCTCGTCACCAACGCCTCGGCGAACTGGCTCACCTGGCAGGGATACCTGCTCGGGCCGTTCGGCCTGGGAGGCGCTACGGGCGACTGGGCGTACGCGAACCTCGGGGTGCTCGCAGCCCTCGTGATCGGCTACCTCGGCACCCTGCTGTTCTCGCGGGGCGCGATCCGCCGCCAGGAAGGACGCTGACCGGGGCTTCGCGAGCATCCATCGGGTAGACTCGTGCCTGGTCGGTGGTTCGAACACCGGCCCTGGGCGCGCACATCGGCGCGTAGTCGACCCGCCATCCGAGGTCTTGCCGCAACGGCGACCGGAATGGGCGGGGAACGCCGTTCGTTGGACAGTTCGTCATGTCTGCCACTTCAACGTCGCCAATGAAAACCTCACAGAAGTTCCCCTGGGCCGGGCTGCTCGCGCTCGCAGGGGCGGTCTTCCTGTCCGTCACCAGCGAGATGATCCCGACCGGCCTGCTGCCGGACATGAGCTCGTCGCTCGGAGTCAGCGAGGCACAGATCGGGCTGCTCGTCACCGTCTTCGCCTTCACCGTCGTCATCACCAGCACCCCGCTGACCGCCCTGACCAAGCGCTGGCCGCGGCACGCGATGATCGTCGGCATCCTGATCGCGCTCGGTCTCTCCAATGCGCTCACGGCCGTGGCTCCCGACTACGGGTTCGTCGTCGCCTCGCGCATCCTGGGCGGTGTCGCGCACGGACTGTTCTGGTCGATCGTCGGCGCATACGCCGGTCACCTCGTTCCCAAGGAGCAGATCGGCCGCGCCGTGTCGATCACCCTCGGCGGGGGAACGCTCGCCTTCGTATTCGGCGTTCCGCTCGGTACGTTCGCCGGGCACCTGTTCGGCTGGCGGTTGTCCTTCGCGTTCCTCGCTGGACTCATGCTCGTCGGAGCGCTCCTGGTCTGGAAGCTGCTGCCGAAGGTGGAACGGGAATCGGATGCGCGCCCCAAGCGCGTCCGCGGCGTTCCACGCTCCGAGCGGCCGGCGAAGGTCGCGGACGCCACGATCCTCGCCGTCGTCATGGTGTGCATGGTCGCCGCGGTCACGATGGTCGGCCACTACACCTTCTACACGTTCGTCGTCCCCTTCCTGACCGGGCCGATGGGGGTGGCGGCCGGCGATGTCGGAGGGCTGCTGTTCTTCTACGGCATCGCGGGCGCCGCCGGTCTGGTACTCGCGGGCACCGTGCTCGGACGCCGCCCGCAGTTCGGGCTGATCGTCGCCCTGATCGTCACCGGAGCGGCCGTCGCGGCGCTCGCCGCGTTCGCGGGCCAGCCGGTGATCGCGCTCATCGCGTTCATCGTCTGGGGGCTCGCCTTCGGTGCGCTCCCTCCTCTGCTGCAGACCCGCCTGCTGCACACGTCGTCCGCCGCGTTCCGCGACACCGCGAGCGCGCTGTACACCACCTCGTTCAACGTCGGCATCGGAGGAGGCGCGCTGATCGGCGCGGTGATCTTCGACCTCGGCGGCCTGATGGTGCTCCCGGTCGTCTACATCGGGCTGCTCGTGGTGTCTCTGGTGCTCGTCGTCGTCATCGGCCGGATGACGCGATCGGCCCGACCAGTGGATGCGCCAGCAGAGCCGGAGCCCGTCAGCGCAGTGTGAGCGGCTGGTCGGCCAGCAGGCCGCGGCGGTCGCCGTCGACGTAGACCATCCCGAACCTGTGGTCCACGCTGGTGTCCACGAGCCAGACGAACCGGGCGGACAGCCGCCCGTACGGGTCGAGCTGCAGGATGTTCCGCATCGCGCTTCCGTCGGCATAGAGCTGGACCGTGGCGCCTGGGGTGCCGTCGACCGTCATCAGGAACGTCATGCCGGCACCCGCAGACAGCGCGACCCCTGGGATGCTGACGGAGCCGGTGCGCGGCGTCGCGCGGTCGGACACGTTGCCGAACCGGTCGGTCTGCCTGGCCGTGAGGGCGAAGTCCTGTCGCACACCGGTGAGCTGCCCGGAGGTCCAGGTGCCGTCGTCCGACGCGGTCACCGTGGCCTGCAGTGCGTCGCCGTCGTAGACCTGGACCGTTGCGCCCGGCTCCGCCGTGCCGGTCAGGATGGGCGCGAGCAGCCCGGCGGATGCGCCGGCGCCGGTGTCCGGGGCGTTCAGCACCGGCGGCTCCGCCGTGCGGTCGATCAGCACGGCCACGCTCTGCGCCGCCGAGGCGCCTGCCGCGGTGGTCTGGACGAAGCCGAGCGTCCAGTCGCCGTCGCCAAGGGCGGAGAGGTCGAGCGTCAGCGCCCACGCTCCCGCTGCGTCGGCCGTGGTCGTGCCGACGGTGACGGTGCCGGGCGCGGAGGCAGCGGCGGGAGCGAGAGACGCGCCAGTGGCGCCCTGCGTCCGCTGCGCGGTGACGGCGATCCGCGCATCCGGAGCTGCTGTGCCGGACGCGGGGAGAGCGGTGCTCGCCGTCTCCGTGCTGCCGGCAGGGGAGGAGACGGCCGGGGCAGCGGGCGGAGCGGTGACGGGAGGCTCGGCGGGAGCGGGGGTCGACGGCTCGCCAGGGGATGGCGTCTGCTCAACCGGCACCTGCTGAACGGGCGACTGCTGACCTGGTGTCCGGCTCTGCTGCCTGTCCGCGGCGTCGACGGGAGCCGGGGCGAGAACGGGGGAGGGAGCATCCGCCTCAGGAGCCGGCGCTGTCGGGGAGGGAGCCGTGGCAGTGTCGGGGGCGGTGGGCGCGGCCGGGAGAGAAGACGGGGCTGTGCGGCCCGCGCCCGCCCCAGCGGCAGCGACGGTGTCGGACGCCGGGGCGAACAGCTGCGGTCCGAAGACGAATCCGGCGACGACGGCCGCGGCGACCAGCACGCCGGTGACCGACAGGCCGATGCCGAGCGCGCTGCCGGCGCCCGTGCCGGACACGCCCGTCGCGGCGCCGGATGAGCTGCCGGCGCCGCTGGACGTCGCAGGCGCGGCCGAGCCTGGCACGACGGCTCCTGACTCGCCGATGGCGTACGCGGCGGCGTCTGCGCCCGACTGCAGCCAGGCGGAGTACGCTGCCGCCCCTCCGATGCCCAGCGTGAGCGGGAGGAGCACCAGCGCCAGACGGGAACCGACATCGTGCGCCTCCGAGGCCACGATCGTGCACTTCGCGCAGTCGGCGAGGTGCGCGTCCACTCTGGCTTTCTCTCGCTTGCCGAGTCCGTTGCGGGCGTACGAGCCCAGGCGTTCCGTCGTCCAACGGCACTCCGAGTCCTCTGGCAGGGTGGCGATGTGCGCTTGCACCCAGGCCTGGCGGAGTCCTTCTCGTGCGCGGTAGGCCAGCGCCGCGACGGCGTTGGGCGTCATCGCGAACAACGGCGCGACCTGCTGCGGCGTCATGCGCTCGACCTCGCAGTACCAGAGCACCTCCTGCCAGCGGGTGGGCAGCGAGTGGAAGGCCTTCGCGGTCAGCGATCGGTCGAGTGCCTCCATAGTGGCACTCTCGCTGAAGGCTGGGTCCTCGACGGAGTCCAGCTCGTCGATGGCCGTCTCCCGCTTCGCTCGCCCCCAGGAGGCCGCGATGTTGCGGATGGTGGTGAAGAGATACGCCCGGAACGCGGTCGTCGGGCCACCTCCAGCAGCGATCGCCTGGTAGATCTTGGCGTACGCCTCTGAGATGAGGTCGTCGGCGTCGAACGTCGAGGTGTGCGAGCGTGCGACGGTGAGCGCGGCGCGCGCGTGTCGTCTCCACAACTCGGCGAAGGCCTCCGTGTCGCCCGCGCGCGTCAACTCGACGAGGGCAGAGTCCGACTGCTCGGTGACCGGGGGCATCCCCACATTCTGGCGGAGACGGCTGAGAGACGTCCGTTATTTCCAGCGTTCTGCAGCGGCGGAAACAGCCGCGAAAAGAGCTGCCGAACCGGCGTCATAACCAGCCACGCGGTGCGTCTCTCCCACTGAGGCCGTCGACGATCGACGGCCGACACAGCGCGGAGTGCTCTTATTCGGCCCACTCCGCCGCGTTTGATGGACGACCCGAACGTCCGTCAGACGAGGGGGTCCGCAGTGCGGAACGCTGGTGGGTCGGGAACCTAGCCCGGCCCACCGCCGCGCCTGCCGCGGCGGTCGCGGCGGTCGCGGCGCAGCGTCAGTGAGGGAGCGGAGCACCCGCCGCGAACACCTGCAGCACGCGGAAGTCGTCGTCCAGGATCACGGCGTCCGCCGCGTATCCGGCCGCGAGCCTGCCGAGGTCGTGCCCTCTGCCGACCGCGGCCGCCGGGATCTCGGTGATGGCGAGCACGGCATCCTCGACCGGGATGCCCACCTCGGCGACGGCGCGTCGCAGCGCGTCGTCGAGCGTGAGCGTGGAACCGGCGATGGACCCGCCGTCCGCGAGACGGGCGACGCCGTCGCGCACCTCGACCGCGAGGGATCCGAGGACGTAGTCGCCGTCGCTCGAACCGGCCGCGGCCATCGCATCGGTGATCATGGCGACGCGGCCAGGTGCGGAGGCGAACACCATCCGCACGACCTCCGGATGCACGTGGGTGCCGTCGTTGATGATCTCCAGCGTCACGCCAGGTGTGTGCGTGGCCGCGGCGACGGGACCGGGCGCACGGTGGTGGATGCCGTCCATCCCGTTGAACGCGTGCGTCAGGATGCTCGCCCCCGCATCGAACGCGGCGAGCGTCTGCTCGTAGTCGGCGGCGGTGTGGCCGACGGCGACGGCGACCCCGGCGGCCGCGAAGGCGCGGACGGCATCCAGCCCGCCGGGGAGTTCAGGGGCGATGGTGATCTGCCGGAGGGTGCCGCCTGCCGCCCCGAGGAGGACGTCGATGTCTGCACCGGTGGACGGCCGGAGCAAGGCGGGGTCGTGCGCCCCTTTGTGGGCGACATCGAGGAACGGGCCTTCGAGGTGCGAGCCCAGGATGCGCGGATCGGCGGCCGTCAGCGCGGCGATCCCTGCCAACCGCACGGCGAGGTCTTCCACCGGCGCCGTGACGAGGGAGAGCACGAATCGCGTCGTGCCGTGCCGCTGGTGCATCGCGAGCGCGGTGCTGATGCTGTCGTCGCCGTCGTCGAACGATGCGCCGCCGCCACCGTGATTGTGGATGTCGACGAAACCGGGCGTGAGCCACGCGCCGTCCGCGTCGGTCACCGCATCCGGTTGGTCGCCCGCGACGGAGATGCGCCAGTCGTCGCCTGTGCCGACCTCGGCGATCGTGTCGTCCTCGAAACGGACCCAGCCGTTGTGCAGGATGCGGCCCTCGCTGACGAGGCGGGCGGAGTGGATGACGTGCGCAGGCATTGCGTCGACCATACCGAATCGGGCGGCGGTGCAGGGGACCGTCGCCTAGGCGACGATCACCTCGAAGCCTGCGTCGGCGAAAGCGGCGCGCTGCTCGGCCGTGATGCCGGCGTCGGTGATGAGCGTGTTCAGCACCTTCGGGCCGCCGAGTGTCGCGAACGCCTTGCGGCCGATCTTGCTGGAGTCGGCGACGACGACGGCGCGGGTGGCGCGTCTGGCCATCAGCGAGTTCACGCTGGCCTCCCCCTCGTCGTGCACGGTCGCGCCGATCAGAGGGTCGATGCCGTTGACGCCGATGAACGCGATGTCCATGGTGATCTTCTCCAGCACCACGTCGCTGTACGGGCCGACCAGCTCGTAGGAGCGCGCGTGCACGACGCCGCCGGTGACGACGGTCTTGATCTGAGGGCGCATCACGAGCTGTGCGGCGATGTTGATGGCGTTGGTCACCACGGTGAGGTTGGGGTGCGGTGACGGTTCCATCAGGTCGGGGCGGGAGCCGAGCACGGTGGCGACCGCGGTGCTGGTCGTGCCGCCGCACAGCCCGACCACCGCGCCGCGCGGGACGAGAGCGCTCGCCGCCTGCGCGATCCGCAGTTTCTCCGGCGCGTGCTGCTCGCGCTTGTACCTGATGGGGAGGTCGTACGCGACGGACTGACCGACCGCGCCGCCCCTGGTGCGCGTGAGGAGCTGCTGGGAGGCGAGCGCGTCGAGGTCGCGGCGGGCGGTCGCAGCGGAGACATCGAGCTTCGACACGAGCTCGTCGACCTCGAGCTGTCCCGTCTCCGCGAGCAGGTCGAGCACGGCGTTCAGTCGCTCAGCTCTGTTCATCGGCGTTCTGTCTCCGTTCGGATGGGCGACTGCTCGGCGGCGAACAGTGCGAGGAGGCGAGCCGCCTCCCCGGTGACCGCAGTGCGTCCTTCTCGCAGATACTTCCGCGAGTCCACGACCTCCGGATGCGCGGACAGATAGCCGCGCACCGCTTCGGTGAAGAAGCGGTTGAGGTGGGTGGAGACGTTGACCTTGGTGATGCCGGAGCGGATCGCCGAGACGATCGTCTCATCCGACACGCCCGAAGAGCCGTGCAACACGAGGGGAACGGGCACAGTGGCGTGCAGCCGGCCGATCAGGTCGAGGTCGAGGGAGGCGGTCCGCTCCGTCATCGCGTGCGAGCTCCCGACCGCAACAGCGAGGGCGTCCACGCCCGTCTCGGAGACGAACCGGCGCGCTTCGTCCGGGTCGGTGCGCACTCCAGGGGCGTGCGCGCCGTCCTTTCCGCCGATCTCACCGAGCTCCGCCTCGACGAAGACGTCGTTGGCGTGGGCGTAGTCGACGACCCGGATGGTCGCCTCCACGTTCCTGTCGTAGTCGAGCTTCGCGCCGTCGAACATCACGGAGCCGAAGCCGAGGTCGATGGCCTGCCTGGTCAGCTCCTCGTCCTCCGCGTGGTCGAGGTGGACGGCGACGTGCGCCTGCGACGAAGCGGCCACGGCGATGGTCGCCCGCGCGATCGGTTCGAGGCCGCCGTGATAGGTGACGCAGTTCTGCGAGATCTGCAGGATCACGGGCAGCTGCGTCTCCTCAGCGGCGGCGACGAGCGCTTCCGCGGTCTCCAGGTGGATGACGTTGAACGCGCCGATCCCTGTCTGCCTGGCGGCGGCGTGCATCAGGTCGGCGGTGGGGACGAGCGGCATGGCTTCCTTACTGGTGGGGTGGCTGGATCAGCGGGTGACGATGACGTGGTCTGCGAGCTGCGGATACGACGGGTCGAGCTCTCCGGCGAGCGGAGCGAGGACGGCGGCGGCCGACCAGGCGGTTGCGCGACGAAGGATGGTCTCCGCATCGGTGACCCCGGCCGCCAGGAGACCCGCCACGGCTGCGACAGCGGCGTCTCCTGCACCGGTGGCGTTGCCGTGCAGCGGCTCGGGGAGGCGCGCCTGGATCGGCTCGGCTGACGGGCCGACGGCGAGCATCCCGTCGGCGCCGAGCGAGACGATGACGAGGCCGGCGCCCCGGCCGAGCAGGAGGCGTGCGCCGGAGACCGGATCGTTCTCTCCCGTGCTCTCGGCGAGTTCGCGCCGGTTCGGTTTGAGGACGGAGACGCCTGCCTCCGCTGCGCGGAGGAGGCCGGGACCGACCGCATCCACGATGCTCGGGATGCCTCTGGCGGTCGCGAGGACGACGAGCTCTGCGTAGAAGTCGTCAGGAGCGCCGGGAGGGAGACTGCCAGAGCCGACGATGCAGGCGGCGGGCACAGCGAGTCTGGTGACCGCATCCCGGAGCGCTGTCCACTCGGCGGAGCTGAGCGCTTCGCCCGTCTCATTGAAGATCGTGGTGAGTCCGCTCGTGCTGTCGACGATGGCGACGCTGCTCCGGGTCTGGGCGGCGACAGGGACGACCTCGTGGGGGACACCGCTCGCGGCGAGGTCGTCGGCGATGCGCAGCCCGGCGGGGCCACCGGCCGTCGTCAGGGCGAAGGCGCGTCCCCCTGTCTGGGCGATCACCCGTGCGACGTTGATGCCCTTGCCGCCCGCGCGGGCTGCGGGAGCGGCGACGCGATGGCTCTCGCCGACGTCCAGTTCGTCGACCGTGTATGTGAGGTCGACGGCGGGGTTGGGGGTGACGGTCAGGATCATGCGGTCTGCTCCTGGGCGGGGGAGGCCGTGTCGAGCAGGTCCCTGGCACGCAGGGCGGCTCCGATCACCCCGGCGTTCTCTCCGATGCTCGCCGGAAGCAGCACGGGGCGGCGCTGGAAGGTGAGGATCGCATCCAGCCGGGCGGCCAGCGGCTCGAACAGGGCAGGACCGGCCTGAGCGAGTCCTCCGCCGATCACGATGGCCTGCGGCGCGAGCAGGGCGACGGTGTGCGAGAGGTCGAGGGCGAGCGCGTCCAGTGCCGAGTCCCAGACGGACTGCGCGTCGGCGTCGCCTGCGGCTGCCAGTTCGAGCACCTCCTTGGCTCCGGGGACCGTGACGCCGGAGATGGCGCTGTAGCGGCGCGCGATGGCGGCGGCGGAGGCGATCGCCTCCAGGCAGCCGCGGCCGCCGCACGCGCACTCCGGGCCGTCTGCGACGCGGGAGTGGCCCATCTCGCCCGCCATGCCGCCTCCGGTGTGCAGCCGGCCGTCAACGAAGATCGCCCCTGCGATGCCGGTGCCGATGGCCATCACGACCACGTCGCGGAACGGAGCGGCTGCGCCGATCCTGTGCTCGGCCTCTCCTGCGCCGCGCACGTCGTGGCTGAACGTGACGGGGAGGCCGACCCTCTCCTCGACGCTGGCCCGGAACGGGAAGTCGTGCCAGCGCAGGTTCTCGGAGAAGACCCCGATGCCGGCCTCGTCGTCGACGTGCCCTGGCACGAGCAGGCCGAGCGCGAGCGGTCGCACCTCCGGGTACTCCGCCCGGAAGCGCGACGCCAGCTCGGCGACGGCGGCGACCACGGCCTCCGCCGTCCTGTCTCCGTCGTGCGGGGTCGCGCGGCGTTCGAGGGCGACGATCCTGCCGTCCTCGTCGATCAGCGCTGCCTTCATGTCCGTGCCGCCGACGTCGAAGGCGAGCACGGCCCGGCCGGCGCCGAGAGGCGCCGACCTGGTCGATGAGGTGGACGGCGTTGTCACGGTGCCAGGATGACGGAACGGGTCAGGTTGCGCGGGTGGTCGGGGTCGAGCTCGAACCGGCGAGCCCTGGCGAGCGCTACCCGCTGCGCGCGGATGAGATCGGCCATGCCGTCCAGCGTCCCGTTCTCGAAGTGCGCGCCTGTGGCGGCGACATCGTCGGCGAGACCGGCAGGGGCGTCCCCGAACATCCAGGTGACGCGGCCGGGGGCTGCGATGGCGATCGGGCCGTGACGGTACTCCTTGGCCGGGTACGACTCGGTCCAGGACTGCGAGGCCTCGCGCATCTTGAGGGCGGCTTCGTGGGCGAGGCCCACGGTCCAGTTGGCGCCGAGGAAGGAGTACTGGTCGGCGGACACGAGAGCGTCGTCGAGCTCCTCGTCGACCGCTGTCTGCGCATCCAGGATCGCCGCATCCAGGTTCTCGCCGAGCGACGCGCGGATGAGAGCGAGAGAGGTGGTGGCGAAGCGGGTCTGCACGACCGACTTCTCGTCGGCGAACGGCAGTTTGATCACGTCGTCGACGAGGTCGACCAGAGGCGAGTCCGGGTCGCCGACGACCCCGACCGTCCTCGCGCTGCTTCCGGATGCGCGGAGCTGCTCGAGCAGTTCGAGAACCTCGGTCGTCGTGCCGGAGCGGGTGAGAGCGACGACGGCGTCGTATTCGCGGTCGACGAACGCCTCGGAGGCGGCGAATGCGTCGGTGACGCCCAGGCCGGCGGTCTCGCGGAGGGCTGCGTACGACTGCGCCATGAACCAGGAGGTCCCGCAGCCGACGACGGCGATGCGCTGACCGGCAGCGGGCAGGAGCCCCTGCTCCGCGCGCAGGTCGACCGCGCGAGCCCAGGTTTCTGGCTGCGAACGGAGTTCGGCCTCCATGTCGGCACCGAGCGTGGATGCTTGCGTCACTGCTTCGTCTCCTGTCTATCGAGGGTTGCTTCATGCCAATGATTGCTTATGAGCGATATCTCTGTCTAGTGAGCATCTTCAATCGCTCTGACCCGATGTGGGCGGGATCTGGGGCGGGTGTGTAAACGACGTGTAACGATCTGGGGCAAATTCCTTGACGACCGGTCGTCTACGCGCAATGATTCGAGCATCCATTGAATACATGTGATTGTTTCGAGCAGAAACAAGTCACAAAGGATCAATACTGACGCACCGTCGCGCAGGAGATTGCACCATTGCACCTGACGGTTCGTTCCCTTCGAGAGTGAGGAAGTCAATGAAGAAGTCACTGCGGTGGGGTGCCGCTGTCGCCATGGCGACGGCCGCGACCATGACACTCGCGTCCTGCGGATTCAGCAGCGGTTCCGGGGGCGGGTCGTCCAACGGCGCGCAGAGCCTCAACCTGATGGTGGCGAGCTACTCGGACAACACCAAGGCCGAGTGGCAGCAGATCATCAAGGACTTCGAGGCCAAGAACAGCGGCATCACGGTCAACCTCGACGTCGAGTCGTGGACGGACATCAACAACGTCATCAAGACGCGCATCCAGGCCGGCAAGCAGCCGGACATCCTGAACATCGACGCGTTCGCCGGTTTCGCCGCCGACGACCTGCTCTACCCGGCGAAGGACATCGTCTCGTCGAAGACGCTCGACGACTTCCAGCCGGCCTTCTCCAAGAACGCCTCCATCGACGGAACCCAGTACGGCCTGCCGTTCATCGCATCGGCCCGCGCCCTGTTCTACAACAAGGACCTGTTCTCCAAGGCGGGCATCACCGACCCGCCCAAGACCTGGGCGGAGTTCGAGGCAGACGCCGCGAAGCTCAAGGCATCGGGCGCGACGGCATACGGCATGCCCCTCGGCAGCGAGGAAGCACAGGCGGAGACCGCGATCTGGTTCTACGGAGCCGGCGGCGGGTACGGCGACGCGAAGAAGCTGACCATCGACAGCGCGGAGAACGTCACGGGCGCCACCGAGATGCAGAAGATCATCAACGACGGCCTGACAGAGGCGAACCCCGGTTCGACCAACCGCACCCCGCTGATGAACGTCTTCATCCAGGGCCAGATCGGCATGCAGATCGGCCTCCCGCCGATCGTCGGCCAGATCAAGAAGAGCAACCCGAGCCTCAACTACGGCATCGCGCCCATCCCCACCAAGGACGGCTCAGCCTTCACGCTCGGTGTCGCTGACCACCTGATGGCGTTCAAGAGCAAGACGGACAAGACGTCGTCGATCAAGAAGTTCCTCGACTACTTCTACAGCGCGGACGTCTACACCAAGTGGGTCGGCGCGGAGGGCTTCCTGCCCACCACGAAGTCCGGCGCGGACGCGATGGCCTCCGACGAGACCATCAAGCCGTTCCTCGACCTGCTGCCGAACGCCAAGTTCTACCCGTCCACCAACCCGAACTGGGCCGCAGCGCAGGGTGCGATCCAGAGCCAGATCGGTCAGCTCGGCCAGGGTGCGAACCCGGGCGACCTGCTGAAGTCGATCCAGGCGAAGGCCGACGGACAGTAGACCGCACGCAATGAGTCAGACCATCGACACGACCCAGACGGGGGCGGCCACCGGCCGTCCCCGTCGCGGGGCGTCGCAGAAGCGGCCAGGGACAGGCGGCACCGATCTGTTGCACGCCGTCCCGTGGACGCTGCCCGCCCTCATCCTGATCTTCGGCGTGGTGCTGTTCCCCGCCGGATACATGATCTTCAACTCCACCCGCAAAATCTCGGTGGCCGGTGTCGACCACGGCTCGGTCGGCTTCCAGAACTACCTCACGGTGCTCTCCCGCCCCGAGCTGCCGAGCATTCTGCTCAACACGCTGCTCTGGGTGGCGTCCGTCGTCGTCCTGACGGTCGTGATCGCGCTCGCGCTCGCGCAGTTCCTCAACAAGAACTTCCCTGGCCGACAGTGGGTCAGGATGGCCATCCTCGTTCCGTGGGCGGCCAGCGTCGTGATGACCACCACCGTGTTCGTCTACGGCCTCGACCCGTTCTACGGCATCATCAACAAGTTCCTGGTGGACATCCACCTCCTGGCGGAGCCGTACGGCTTCACCAAGGAGCCTGTGCCGGCGTTCCTGTCGTCGATCGCCATCGCGGTATTCGTCTCGCTGCCGTTCACCACGTACACGCTGCTCGCCGGGCTGGCCGGAATCCCCGGCGACATGCTCGAGGCGGCCAAGGTGGATGGGGCAGGTGCCGTCCGCACGTACTTCGGCGTGACGCTGCCCAACCTGCGCAGCGCCATCGCGCTGGCCAGCCTCATCAACATCATCAACGTCTTCAATTCGCTGCCGATCCTGAAACTCATGACGGGGGCGATACCCGGATACAAAGCGGACACCACGACGACCTACGTGTTCAAGCTGCTGCAGAACGAGCAGAGGATCGACCTGTCGAGCGCGCTCAGCGTCATCAACTTCCTCATCGTGCTCGTGGTCGTCGCGCTCTACCTGTGGATCGTCAAACCGATGAAGGAGGTCTCGTGACCGCGCAGGCCACCATCGACGCCCCGTCGCGGCCGCCACGGCCGCCGCGCACGCGCCGCCCGAGCGAGTCCCGCATCACCGGCAGAGTCGTCGGCCGCATGGTCGCCGGTCTCGTCATCGCGCTGATCTTCGTGCTGCCGTACCTGATCATGCTGTTCGGCTCGTTCAAGAGCCGCAACAACATCCTCACGGTGCCCCCGACGTACTTCCCGACGAGCTGGCACCCGGAGAACTACATCACGATGTGGTCGACGCCGGAGACCCCGCTGCCGGAGAACCTCATCTCGACCATCGTCATCTCGGTGTTCGCGACGGCGCTCGTGCTCCTGGTCTGCGTGCCGGCGGCGTACTACACGGCGCGCTTCCGGTTCCCCGGCCGAGGCGTGTTCCTTTTCCTCGTGATCGTCACGCAGATGCTGCAGCCGACCGTGCTCGCCACCGGCCTCTTCAAAGAGATGGTGGCGCTCGGGATCAACGACACCTGGCTCGCGATGATCCTCATCAATGCGGCGTTCAACCTGGCGTTCGCGATCTGGATCATGCACAACTTCTTCGCCGGAGTGCCGAAGGAAGTGGATGAGGCGGCCCAGCTCGACGGCGCGGGCAAGTGGACGGTGCTCTTCCGGGTGCAGCTCCCGCTGGTCTGGCCGGGTATCGTCACGGCGATCATCTACACCTTCGTCGCTTCCTGGAACGAGTTCGCTGCGAGCCTGGTGATCCTGTCGACGGATGCGAACCAGCCGCTGTCCGTGGCCCTCACCAAGTTCGTCGGCCAGTACGACGCCGCCTGGCAGTACGTCTTCGCGGTGTCGATCGTGGCGATCATCCCGGTCGTGGTGCTGTTCATGCTCATCGAGAAACGCCTCGTCGGCGGCCTCACGCAGGGCAGCGTCAAGTAAGGCGGGTGGGGAGCGCCGGCGCGTGTGGCGCGATGCCGGCGCTCCCCACCGAATCCGCGTGCATCCAGCGTCCCCGGAGAGTACGATCGCGGCGAACATACAGACCGGGGTCGGCAGACTGGGACTATGAGCGTGAGAGAGCGGCTCGGCGTGCTCGTCGAGGGGGGAATCGCGTCGCCCGCGCGCATCCGCGTGGCCGGGCGGGAGTACCGCTGGTGGGTCGTCATTCTGGCCGTGTACCTCGCGTCGAGGGTGTTCACGACGACGCTGATGGTGTCCCTGTTCGTCGCGGCGACGGTCGGCGACTGGCACTTCGCCAGCTCGCGGACGGAGCCGAACTTCTGGACCTTCTCAGGTTCGTGGGATGCGTCGTACTACCGGAAGATCGCCGAGGGCGGATACCCGACCACCATCCCGACCGACGGGGATGGCAACGTCCAGCAGAACTCGTGGGCGTTTCTTCCCTTGTTCCCCGTGATCGCACGCGGCCTCATGTTCGTCACCGGGCTGGGGTTCTATCCGGCCGCAGTCATCGTCGCGACAGTGTTCGGTCTCGCAGCCACGCTCGTGCTCTACCGGTTGGTCGCCTCCAGGGTGGGGGCGTCGAACGCGCTCTGGGCGGCGGTGTTCTTCTGCTTCGGGCCGCTCTCGTTCGTGCTGCAGATCGCGTACGCGGAGAGCCTGTTCTTCTTCCTGATGTTCGCCGGGCTGTGGGCGATGATGGCGCGAAGATACTGGCTGAGCATCCCGTTCGGGGTGGCGGCGGCGTTCACGAAACCGGGAGAGCTGGCGTTGCCGCTCGCGCTCGGGATCGTCTTCATCGCGCGGCTGCTCGCTGCGCGGCGCGGTCGGGAGCCGTTCGCGTGGCGGGAGCGTGCCGCCGTGATCGTCGCAGGGGGAGTGACGGCCGTGGCCGGACTGGCGTGGCCGCTCATCGCATCCATCGTCACCGGATTCCCCGACGCGTACGTGGAGACGGAGCTCTCCTGGTGGACGGGCTTCATCGGCAGGGTGGCGTTCGTGCCGCTCACGCCGTGGTTCCTGTTCACCTGGAAGTACGCCAGCGTGATCGGTGCTCTGCTCGTCGTCGCGGCCATTGCGGGATTCGCCTGGCTGCTCAGCCGCCGGAGCGTGCGTGCGCTCGGCACCGAGGTGGTCGCGTTCGCGGCGAGCTACGGGCTCTACCTGTTCGCGGTGTTCCTGCCGCAGCAGAGTCTGTTCCGGCTGCTGATTCCGCTGGCGCCGCTCGCCGGGGCGCCGGCGCTCGCCGGGAACCGGAAGGCCAGGATGATCGTGCTGATCAGCGGGATCGCGCTGCAGCCGATCGCGCTGGTGCTGCTCTGGTTCCTCGGGTACCCGTGATCGACGTCAGGAGCTGACGCGCTCGCGCCAGCGGACCTCAGGGAGGCGCCGGAAGTTCGTCCCAGCAGCTTCCCAGTGCTCGGCCAGGCCGGCGACGCGCTCGGCGAAATCGTCGAAATCGCGGACCGTCTCGACCGCATCCGTGTCGGCCGGCGCGGGCGACCAGGCGATCTCGGCGACGGCGGCGAGACGGGGGAACACCATCTCCTCGATGTCCGCGACCGTCTCGATGGTCTCTGTCCAGAGCGGCGCTTCGACGCCCAGGATGTGCGCTTCGGTGAGCCCTGGAACGATCCGGGCCGGATCCCACTCGTACGACTGACGCAGCGAGGTCGGTCCGTCGGCCCAGTCCTGGCCGAGGCGGTCGCCCTCCTCGTAGACGATGTCGAGGTATGCGACGTCGGCGGGCGACAGGATGGCAGAGCCGCCCTGGCGCACGAAGGACAGGGTCTCGTCCGCCGCCGTTCCGCGCGGGGTCAGGAAGTCCCAGTACTGGCCGACCGTCCCCTCCGGAAGCTGGTCGCTCTTCCCCATCTCGTGCCAACCGGCCGGGATCTTGCCGTGGCGGGCGACCGTCGCAGACGCGTCAGCGATGAAACGGAGGAAGTCGGCAGGGTCGGTGCTCTGGCACTCGTCGCCGCCGATGTGCAGGTACGGGCCGGGGGTGATCGCCGCGACCTCCCGCACCACATCGTCGACGAAACGGGCGGTGGTCTCGTCGCCGGTCAGCAGCGTGCTGAACCCGACCTTCGCGCCGGTGTAGAGCGCGGGAGCGACGCCGTCGGCGTTCAGCTCAGGGTACGAGGCGAGCGCGGCGTTCGTGTGGCCCGGCATGTCGAGCTCGGGGACGATCGTGACGTGCCGCTCTGCCGCGTATGCGACCAGGTCGCGGAACTCGTCCTGCGTGTAGAAACCGCCTGCGCTGCCGTCGCTGCCCGTCGAGCCGCCGTGCGCCGTCAGGTTCGGCCAGCTCTCGATGTGGATGCGCCAGCCCTGATCGTCCGTGAGGTGCAGGTGCAGGTGGTTGACCTTGAGGAGCACGATGGCGTCGATGAAGCGCTTGACCGCATCCGGGGCGAAGAAGTGCCTGGCCACATCCAGCATCGCGCCGCGGTATGCGTAACGCGGATGGTCGACCACGCGCACGGCCCCGATGGTGAGGGGGTCGGACGAGCACTCGACGGGCACGAGCTGACGCAGCGTCTGCACGCCCCAGAACGCGCCGGCAGCGGTCGCCGCGCCGATCCTGACGCCCTCGGCTGCCACCTCCAGCGTGTATCCCTCCGCCTCGTGGCCGGTCGGCGCCTCGTCGTCTGCGATGACGATGGCGATGTCCCCGAACGCCGGGGGCTCGTGGACGACGGTCAGCGTGCGGCTGCAATCGGAGGCGAGCTCGGCGCGCAGCAGCTCGGCGACGGCCGAGGCGCCTGAGCCTGCGACGCTGATCCGTGCATCCGGTGCGAGGGTGAACGGCGCGGAGTCGACGGACTCGAGCGTCGCAGGGCGGGGGATGACCACGCGTTCTCCTTCAGGTGGGTGACGACCTGGGGTGCTGGTGTGTGTGACGGCCGACACCGCCCTCCCCGCCGGTCGGCCACCTGCGAGTATTGCAGGCGTCCTAACAAACGGCAAGGGTTCGTGGCGCGGCCGCCCTTTGCTATGCTTGCTCGCGTCGCGACTGGCGCTCAAATGGTCACCATTGGGGAGCGACGAATGCCCTGTAGGAACGGGCGGATCGGCCGCGCGCCTGGGTCGATACGGGAAGAATCCCACCCGTCCGTGTTCATCCGCGGAAGCGTTCACCTACAAAGGAGCCGGTTTTGACTGACACACTCCCTTCGACCTTCACTGCGCCGCTGGCCGAGGTCGACCCTGAGATCGCCGAGGTGCTCCAGCTGGAGCTCGGTCGCCAGCGCGACTACCTCGAGATGATCGCGTCGGAGAACTTCGTTCCTCGCGCCGTGCTCGAGTCCGTCGGCTCCGTGCTGACCAACAAGTACGCAGAGGGTTACCCTGGCCGCCGCTACTACGGTGGATGCGAATACGTCGACATCGCAGAGCAGCTCGCGATCGACCGCGCCAAGAGCCTGTTCAAGGCGGAGTACGCCAACGTCCAGCCTCACTCCGGTGCGAGCGCGAACGCGGCCGTGCTGTCCGCCATCGCCACGCCGGGCGACACCATCCTCGGCCTGGAGCTCGCGCACGGCGGTCACCTGACCCACGGCATGAAGCTCAACTTCTCCGGCAAGCTCTACAACGCCGTCTCATACGGCGTCGACCCCGAGACGTTCCTCGTCGACATGAACGTCGTGCGCGACAAGGCACTGGAGCACAAGCCGCAGGTCATCATCGCCGGCTGGTCCGCGTACCCGCGTCACCTCGACTTCGCCGCGTTCCGCGCCATCGCGGACGAGGTCGGCGCCAAGCTCTGGGTGGACATGGCGCACTTCGCCGGTCTCGTGGCCGCCGGCCTGCACCCGTCGCCCGTTCCGTTCGCGGACGTGGTCTCCTCGACCGTGCACAAGACCATCGGCGGTCCACGCTCCGGCTTCATCGTCGCCCGCGACACCGAGCTGGCCAAGAAGCTCAACTCGAACGTCTTCCCCGGCCAGCAGGGCGGCCCGCTGATGCACGTGATCGCCGCTAAGGCGACCGCGTTCAAGCTCGCCGCGACCGACGAGTTCCGCGACCGCCAGGCGCGCACCATCCGTGGCGCGCAGATCCTGGCCGACCGGCTGACGGCGGAGGACTCGCGCGCCGGCGGCGTCGACGTGCTCACCGGAGGCACCGACGTGCACCTGGTGCTCGCCGACCTGCGCCACTCGCAGCTCGACGGGCAGCAGGCGGAGGACGTGCTGCACGAGGTCGGCATCACCGTCAACCGCAACGCCGTGCCGTTCGACCCCCGGCCGCCGATGGTGACCTCGGGTCTGCGCATCGGCACGCCAGCGCTCGCGACCCGCGGCTTCGGCGACGTGCAGTTCACCGAGGTGGCCGAGATCATCGCCGCCGCGCTGCAGCCGGGTGCTGACACGGCGGCGCTCCGCAGCCGCGTCGACGCGCTCACCGCGGCGTTCCCGCTCTACCCCGGCCTGACTCCGTCCGGCCAGGACGCGTTCCCCGTCGAGCTCCCGTCCTCGATCTAGCCGCCCGAAACAATCGAGCCGGGACTTAAGTACGCGACACGCCGGTCGTGGGCGTGCACAAGTCCCGGCTCGATTGCTGCATGACGTGAGGAGCGCGGGATGAGCGCACGGATTCTGGATGGGAAGCAGACGGCCGCCGAGATCAAGGCCGAGCTGAAGGAGCGCGTCAGCGCGCTGCGCGAGCGCGGGGTCGTGCCAGGGCTCGGCACGATTCTGGTCGGAGACGACCCTGGATCGCAGTGGTACGTCGCAGGCAAGCACCGCGACTGCGCTGAGGTGGGCATCGCATCCATTCGACGGGACCTGCCGGGGGACGTCTCGCAGGCCGAGCTCGAGGCCGTGGTCGAGGACCTCAACGCCGACGCCGACTGCACCGGTTTCATCGTGCAGCTCCCGCTGCCTCCGCACATCGACACCGACGCGATCCTCGAACTCGTCGATCCGGCCAAGGATGCGGACGGCCTGCACCCGACCAACCTCGGCAGGCTCATGCTCAACGTCAACCGCCCGATCACCACGCCGCTGCCCTGCACGCCGCGTGGTGTGATCGACCTGATGCTGCGTCACGACATCGAGCTCGCAGGCAAGGACGTGGTCGTCGTCGGCCGCGGCGTGACCGTCGGCCGTGCCATCGGCTCGCTGCTGACCCGCCGCGAGATCAACGCGACGGTCACGCTCACCCACACCGGAACCGTCGGCCTGGATGCGCACCTCAAGCGGGCGGACGTCATCGTCGCCGCCGCCGGTGTGGCCGGGCTGATCACCGCCGACAACGTGAAGCCGGGCGCGGTCGTCCTCGACGTCGGCGTGAGCCGCATCGAGGACCAGGAAACCGGTAAGAGCCGTGTGGCGGGCGACGTGGCGCCCGACGTGGCCGAGGTCGCAGGGTGGCTGTCCCCGAACCCGGGCGGCGTCGGCCCGATGACCCGCGCGCTGCTGTTGCAGAACGTGGTCGAGGCAGCGGAGAGGGCACAGTGGTGAGCGACAGGACGCATCCGGCCGTCGAGCGAGTGGAAGCCGCGCTGATCGCGGCCGGCGTCGAGCCGCGCGTCCGCTGGTTCGAGTCGGCGACCCCGACGGCCGTGTCCGCGGCGGAGGAGCTGGGCGTGGAGGTCGGCGCGATCGCGAACTCGCTGGTGTTCACCATCGACGGCGAGCCGCTACTGGTGATGACCTCCGGCGCGCACCGCGTCGACACCGCGTTCCTCGGCGAACGGCTCGGCGGGCGCATCCGGAGGGCGGATGCGGACACGGTGAAAGCGGCCACCGGTCAGACCATCGGCGGTGTCGCTCCCGTCGGGCATCCAGCGCCGCTGCGCACCGTGGTGGATGTGGCGCTCGCCGGGTATCCGGAGGTCTGGGCGGCCGCAGGGCACGCCCACACCGTGTTCCCGACCACGTTCGAGGAGCTGGTGCGCCTCACCGGGGGAACGCCGGGCCCCGTCACGGAGTAGCCTCCTGCGCTCTTCGGCGCACACATGTTCTCGTATCACAGATCGTATACGGTCTGGTATCTTGGCTGCGAGCCTGTCAGCTCGTACAGACAACGACGTCGATCCAAGGAGAACCTTTCCATGACAACGCCGCACAACAGCGCCCCGGACGGCACGACCGCCTCCGGCCGGCACTTCACTCCCACAGGGAGCTTCGCCGCGCAGACCGACCGGCGCCGCGTGGTCTTCGCCACCGTCGTCGGAACCACCGTCGAGTGGTACGACTTCTTCATCTACGCCTCGGCGGCCGGGCTCGTCTTCGGCCAGCTCTTCTTCGAGCCGGCCGGTCCCCAGTTCGCCACCGTGCTCTCGTTCCTCACGGTGGGCATCAGCTTCCTGTTCCGCCCGCTCGGCGCGTTCATCGCCGGCCACCTCGGCGACAAGTACGGACGCCGTCTCGTGCTCATGGTCACGCTGATCCTGATGGGCGCGGCGACCACCCTCGTGGGGCTGCTGCCCACCTATGCGGCGATCGGAGCGGCTGCGCCGATCCTGCTCATCCTGCTGCGCATCCTGCAAGGCATCTCCGCGGGCGGCGAGTGGGGCGGCGCTGTGCTGATGGCGGTCGAACACGCTCCGACCGCGCGCCGCGGGCTGTTCGGGGCGTCGCCGCAGATCGGGGTTCCGCTCGGTCTGCTGCTGGCGTCGGGGACGATGGCGCTGATGGCCGTGATCGCACCGGGCGACGCGTTCCTGGTGTGGGGCTGGCGCGTGCCGTTCCTGCTGTCGGTGGTGCTCATCGTGATCGGGTACTACATCCGCAGGCGGGTGGATGAGAGCCCGGTGTTCCAGGAGATCGCCGCACGCAAGGAGCAGACCCGAACGCCGATCGTCGCCCTGTTCAAGCGGCACGCACTGCTGGTGGTCGTCGCGGCGCTGATCTTCGCCGGCAACAACGCGGTGGGCTATATGACCACGGGCGGCTACATCCAGAACTACGCGACCAACCCGGATGGTCCGATCGGCCTCGACCGCGGCCCCGTGCTGCTGGCGGTCACCGGGTCTGCGGTCACCTGGCTGCTGTCGACCTGGTATGCGGGCTGGCTGAGCGACCGCATCACCAGGCGCACCACGTACATCGTGGGCTGGGTGCTGCAGCTCGGTGGCGTCGTCGCCCTGTTCCCGCTCGTCAACACCGGCAACGTCTGGCTGCTGTTCCTCGGCGTCGCCCTCCTGACGATCGGCCTCGGCTTCACCTACGGGCCGCAGGCGGCGTACTACGCCGAACTGTTCCCCGCATCCATTCGCTTCTCCGGAGTCTCGATCTCGTACGCGATCGGTGCGATCCTCGGCGGGGCGTTCGCGCCCACCATCGCGACGGCGCTGGTGCAGGCGACCGGCTCGACGTTCGCCGTCACGCTCTACCTCGCCGGGATGACGCTGGTCGGGCTCGTCGCGACGCTCCTGCTGCGCGACCGCAGCGGCATCCCGCTCGGCCCCGACCACGAGGCGGAGCAGGCGCTGTCGCCGATCTACGGCGTGCGCTGAGCGTCGCGGTGCTCGGCGACGTGCTGGAGGTATGCCTCGGCATTGCGGAGGATTCCGGCGCGCTCTTCGTCCGTGAGGGCGCGGCGGACCTTCCCTGGCAGACCGGCGACGAGCGAGCCTGGCGGGATGACCGCGCCCTCCAGGACCAGCGTGCCGGCGGCGAGGAGCGAGCCTGCGCCGACGACGGCTCCGTTGAGCACGGTGGCGTGCATCCCGACCAGGACGCCGTCCTCGATGGTGCAGCCGTGCAGCACGGCGTTGTGGCCGACGGAGACGTCCGTGCCGAGCGTGAGCGGGTAGCCGGAGTCGACGTGGCAGGACACGTTGTCCTGCAGATTGCTCCGCTCGCCGATCCGGATGTCCTCCGCCTCGGCCCGCAGGACGGCGCTGTACCAGACGCTGGAGTCCGCGGCGAGGTGGACGCGTCCGGCGAGCACGGCGCCGTGAGCGACGAAAGCGGTCTCGTGCACCTCGGGGGAGGAGCCGTCTGCGATGGTGATGCGTGTCATGCCGCCAGCCTAGCCAGGCGGGATCAGCGTGGATCGTCGACCACGATGAAGCGGTCGCGCACGACCCTGCGCTTCGGCCTGCCGTGCTTGTCGACGACGGTGAGGGCTTCGCGCACCTCGTCCAGGATGCTCGGCGGAAGCGCGAGCGGCGCCTCGTCCGGCTGGTCGACGGTGCCAGGCGGGTAGTCGACGCCCGGTTTCTTCGACATCTCCACGTGCGCGCCGAGGACGTGCTTGATCCGCGGCTTGGTCGCATCCCGGAACCGGATGAGCCTGTCGATGGTCTGGGCGAACTGCGCGCGGTCGCGCACGTACAGGTTGCCTGGGCACACCGTGTCGCCCGTGAACAGGATGCGCGTGACGGCGTCGTAGAACACCACGGCAGACGGCTCGTGACCAGGGGCACCGATCACGTCGATCACCCTGCCGCCGAGGTCGAACGGCACCACAGCATCCGGCCAGGACGGGAACCCGAAGAACGCGATCACCTCGGCGGGGGTGGTGCCGACGACGACCGCTCCCGGACGCGCGGCGAGCAGCGCGTCCCCGGCGATGTGGTCGCCGTGGGCGTGCGTGTGCGCCACCACCAGCTCGTACGGCCGGGAGACCCGGGCGGGATGCTTGCGCAGCCAGGTCTCGATGAGGTGGTCGACCGTGCCGCGCAGCGGGAACACCCGCTCGTCACCGGTCGCGCCGGTGTCGAACAGGATGGCCCTGTCACGCCCGAAGAGAAGGAACAGGAACGGCGCCTCCCAGTGCGAGGACTTGGGCTGGCGGAGCTGGACGGTGTCCGGGTCGAGCCAGAGGACGTCGGCTGCGGTCATGCCGTCAATTCTCGCGCTTCGCACCCTCCGACGCGCTGACCGTGAACAGATCCGGCTGGCCGAAGCCGTGCTCGGCGAACGCGCCGTCGAGGGCGACGAGCACGCGGCTGAGCGCGTCGGACGGGACGAGCGCGATGGCCGAGCCGCCGAAGCCGCCTCCTGTCATGCGTGCGCCGATGGCGCCGTTGGCCTGCGCGGTCTCCACGGCGAGGTCGAGCTCCGGCACCGAGATCTCGAAGTCGTCGCGCATCGACCGGTGGGAGGCGTCGAGGAGCTCGCCGATCGCGGCCGGCCCGTGCTCGCGCAGCGTGCGGACGGTGTCGAGGACACGCTGGTCCTCGGTGACCACGTGGCGGACGCGACGGAAGGTCACGTCGTCGAGGAGCTCGCGGGCGCGGTCGAGGTCGGCCACACTCACATCGCGCAGCGATTCGACGCCGAGCGCTGCAGCACCCGCCTCGCAGGATGCGCGCCGCTCGGCGTACCCGCCGGTCGCGTGGGCGTGCTCCACGTTGGTGTCGATGATGAGCAGTTCGAGCCCTGCCGCCTCGAGCCCGAGCGGCACGACCTGCGCGTCGAGCGAGCGGCAGTCGAGGAAGACGACGGAGTCGCGCTCGCCGAGCAGCGAGGCCGACTGGTCCATGATGCCGGTCGGAGCGCCGACGACGACGTTCTCCGATCGCTGGCCGACCCTCGCCAGCGTCTGCCGGTCGAGTCCGAGCTGCCAGACGTCGTTGAGCGCGATGGCCACGGCGCTCTCGATCGCGGCGGACGACGAGAGGCCGGCGCCCACGGGCACGTTCGAGTCGATGAGCACGTCGAAGCCGGGGACGGCATCCAGGTCGGCGCCGAACTCACCGAGCGCCCAGGCGACGCCGAGCGGGTACGCCGACCAGCCGGAGAGCACCTCGGGGCGGAGGTCGCCGAGGTCGATCTCGACCAGTTCGTCGGCGAACGAGCTGCCGACGCGCACGGTGCGGTCGTCGCGCAGGCCGAGGGCGGCGACGGTGCGGCGGTTGATCGCGAGCGGGAGCACGAAGCCCTCGTTGTAGTCGGTGTGCTCGCCGATCAGGTTGACGCGGCCTGGCGCTGACCAGACGCCGTCTGCTCCCCGTCCGAAGATCTCGGTGAAGCTGTCGCGGGTGTCCTGGCGGAGGTCGGTCATCGGTCGGCCTTTCGTGGTGATGCTGGCGAAACAGTGGATGCGGTCGACGCGTCGCCCGCGGAAGGGACAACGTCCGTCGCCAGGCCGGTGATTCCCTGCGGCAGCGCGCCGGTCGGGTTGTCCCTATCGGCGCGGGCGACGGCATCCCGGAGACGTTCGGCGGCCTGCTCCGGCGGAATGTCGCCGATCCAGGCGCCCATCGCGGACTCCGATCCGGCGAGGAACTTCAGTTTATCGGCGGCCCTGCGCGGTGACGTGATCTGCAGCATCAGCCGGATCTCGTCGCGGCGGACGCCGACGGGCGCCTGGTGCCACGCCGCGATGTACGGCGTCGGGCTGTCGTAGAGCGCATCCACCCCGCGCAGCACGCGGAGGTAGAGCGTGGCGAGCTCGTCGCGCTCCGCGTCGGACGTCTCGGTGAAGTCGGCGACGTGGCGGTGCGGCAGCACGTGGATCTCGATGGGCCAGCGGGCGGCGAACGGCACGAACGCCGTCCAGTGCTCTCCGGAGAGGATGACGCGCTCGGAGTTCCGCTCGCGCTCCAGGATGTCGGCGAACAGGGTGGGACCGTACGCGTCGAGCGACCGGATGAGGGCCGTGGTGCGCGGGGTGATGTACGGGTAGGAGTAGATCTGACCGTGCGGGTGGTGCAGCGTGACGCCGATCGCCTCGCCGCGGTTCTCGAACGGGAACACCTGGCGCACGCCCGGCAGCGCTGACAGGGCGGCGGTGCGGTCGGCCCAGGCCTCGATGACCGTGCGAGCGCGCGACGGTGTGAGGCTGCCGAAGGAGCCGGTGGAGTCCGGGCTGAAGCAGACGACCTCGCAGCGCCCGACCGAGGTGCGGGTGCGGCCGAGTCCGACCGAGGTGAGGTCGTCGATGCCCTCCGGCGCGTTGGCGTCTTCGAGCAGGGGACCGAAGGACGGCGACTTGTTCTCGAACACCGCGACGTCGTAGTTGCTCGGCACCTCGGAGAGGTTGGTCGGTGTGGCAGGGGCGAGCGGGTCGAGCTCTGCCGGCGGCAGGAACACCCTGTTCTGCCTGGCGGCGGCGATCGAGATCCACTCGCCGGTCAGCGGGTCCTGGCGCATGGTGGCGGTCGCTGGGCGTTCGGTGGGCTCGCGCAGGTCGGGGCCGCGCTCGGGCGAGAGCGTGGTGTCCGCGTCGTCGAAGTAGATGAGCTCCCGACCGTCCGCGAGACGGTGGACCTGTTTGCTGATTGCTGGCACGGAGCGACCCTTTCGGTTTCGAAAGCAAATCTAGCCATTAGCTTTCGTATTGACAAGTAAACGCAACAGCCGGACGATGGCAGCATGGCCGAACCGCTTCCCGCAGCCCTCCGCCGCGAACGGATGCTCGAACTCATCGGGCAGAACGGCTTCGTGCGCGTCGGCGACCTCAGCGAGGCGTTCCAGGTCTCCGACGTCACCGTCCGCAGCGACCTCGACCAGCTCGACGAGCAGCAGAGCATCCGCCGCGTCCACGGTGGCGCCGTCCTCCGCACCCCTGGGATGCGCGAGGCCAGCTTCGAGGAGGCGCTCGAGGCCTCCGCGGACGAGAAGCGCCGCATCGCCTCCGCGGCGGCGGCGATGGTCGTCTCCGGCAGCAGCGTGCTCCTCGACGTGGGGACGACGACCGCCGCCATCGCACGCGCCCTCGCCGACCGCGACGACCTGGACGATGTCACCGTCATCACGAACGGCCTCACCATCGCGCTCTCGCTGGAGCGCGCCATCCCGCGCTTCCAGGTGGTCGTCACGGGAGGCACGCTGCGCCCGCTGCAGCACTCGCTGGTCGAGCCGCTGGCCTCCACGCTGCTCGACAGGATGCACGCCGACCTGGCCTTCATCGGGTGCACGGGCGTGCATCCCCAGGGCGGCATCACCAACGTGAACCTGCCCGAAGCCGACCTGAAACGGGTGATGGTCGGCGCGGCTGGTCGTGCCGTGGTGGTCGCGGACGGCTCCAAGCTCGGACGGACCCACCTCGGCCGCATCGCGGACCTCGGCGAGGTGAGCGAGCTGATCACGGGGGAGAGCGCTCCGGACGGCGGGGTGGCTGCGCTGCGGGCGGCAGGGCTCGCGGTGCTCGTCGCCTGACAATACGCTGGCCGTATGCACCCGCCGACAGGAGCCCAGTACGACATCGCCGCAGGCGACCTCACCGCGACCGTCACCCAGGTCGCGGCCGGGCTGCGTTCCCTGCGCCTCGGTGACGCAGACCTGACAGAGCCGTTCCCGGTGGATGCGACCCCGCCGTCCGGGTGCGGCATCGTGCTGGTGCCGTGGCCCAACCGCGTGAAGGATGCGGCGTGGGAACTCGACGGGGTGACGCAGCGGCTCGCCGTGACGGAGCCGGCGCGCGGCAACGCCATCCACGGGCTGCTGCGCTACCGGCCGTACGAGCTGGTCGAGCACACGGCATCGTCGGTGACCCAGACCGCGGCGATCTTCCCCGAGCTCGGCTACCCGTTCCAGCTGGCGACCACCGTGCGGCACGAGCTCGGGGAAGGCGGCCTCACCGTCACCCACACCATCGAGAACACGGGGAGCAGGACGGCGCCGGTCGCTGTCGGCGCACATCCATATCTCCGCGTCGGCGACCTGCCGACCGCAGAGGCGACGCTCACGGTCGGGGCGCGCACGCACCTCGACGTGGACGACAGGCTCAACATGGTCGGGGAGTCCGCCGTCGACGGCACGCGGTTCGACCTGACCGCCGGTCGACGGGTGGGGGAGCTGGAGCTCGACGACGGGTTCGCCGGCCTGCCCGTCGCGGACGGCGAGGTGATCCACGCGCTCACGGCTCCGGACGGCCGCAGCGTCGCCCTCTGGGCCGACCCGGCGTTCGCGTATCTGCAGCTCTACACGTCGCGCACGCTCGCGACGAAGGAGAAGGGCGACGTCGCGCTCGCGGTCGAGCCGATGACGGCCCCGGCGAACGCGCTCAACACCGGGCGCGGGGTGCGCTGGCTTGAACCGGGGGAGACCTGGTCGGTCAGGTGGGGCATCCGACACGACGGCTTCTGAGGCGTGAAGACGCTGATTTTTTGCGTGCGGGCGCGGTAGCTTAGTCCGGTGCGTGCATCCGGGGGGAGTGAGGGACGCATTCGTGCGTTCTGGCTGCAGCGTTCGCGCGCCCAGGCCGGGGTGCTGACCGCGACCGCCCTGACGGTGCTGGTCGTCACGCTGCTGGCGAGCACGATGGTGGGGCTGGCCGTCCGCTCGCCGACCGTGGCGGTGCGGCAGAGCATCCAGGCGGGACCTGCCGTCTCGATCGCGCAGGCGGAGCAGGGCGCACTCGCCGGCGCTGCGACAGAGCAGGATGCGACGGTGCGGTCGATCATCCGGAAGCACTTCACCGGTGCCGCCGTCACGGTCGACCGCTCGGCGTTCGTTCCGTCCGTGCCGCTGGCCGGGAACAGGTCGATGCTCGCGCTCGCCGGGGACGACAGCCTCCGTCAGCGCGCCCGATTGGATGCCGGCGTCTGGCCGGCCGGCGCGAAGCAGCTCGCCGTCGACGCCGAACTGGCGAAGACGCTGGGCGTCCGCACCGGCTCCACGATCACGACGAGCAGCGACAGCGACAGCGGCAATGGCAACGAGGCCGCCGCCGACCGTCTGACCTTCACCGTCACCGGCGTCTGGCACGCCTCCACCCCGGCCGCCCCTGCGTGGCTCGGCCTCACGCCCGGCGCAGGCGGGACCGACGGCAGGGCCATCCTCACAGCGGACGGGCTCGCGGTGCTCAGCACGTCCGCGTCCGTCCAGTGGGTGGTGGCCCCGGATGCGCGGAGCAGCACCGCGTCGCAGCTCCCTCGCCTGCAGTCCGGATTCCGCACGGTCACCGACGCGCTCACCGAAAGCCCGACGGCCTCGTCGTCTCCGTTCTCGGCGCAAGGCGACGCGGTCGCCACAGTGACGGCGATGCAGCAGTCCGTCGGCGCGCTCGCCGCCGTCATCCCCGTTCCGCTGTCTGTGCTGGCCGTGTGCTCGGTGGTGGCGCTCATCCTGCTCGCGCAGCTGCTCGCCCGGTCGCGGCTGGCCGAGTCACGGGTGCTGCGGGCGCGCGGTGCGACGGTGGGCGAGCTCGTGGCCGCCGGTTCTGTCGAGGCGGCCGTGGTCGGCGTGGCCGGTGTCGCCGTGGGGTTCCTCGCGGCGCAGGCCGTGCTGCTCGCGGTGGTCGGAGCGCCGGCAGGAGGCGTCGCCGGACTGCTCGACCTGGCGCTCCCTCCGCTGCTGGTGCTCGCTGTCGCCGTCGCGTGCTGCGCCGTGGTGACCGCGTTCTCCGCGCGGGCGGCCAGTGGGGCGCCAGGAGCAGTCGAGGCTGGAAGGGCACGGGCCACCGCATCCGTGGGGGTCGGCGTGCTCGCGTTCGCCGCGGCCGGGCTGACGCTGTGGCGGTTCGTCGCGTTCGGCGCTCCCGTATCGGCGGACGGGAAGGTCGACCCGATCGGCGTCATCGCTCCCGCCGCCGTGCTGTGCGCGATCGCCGTGCTCGGCCTGCTGCTGTTCGGCCCGTCCGCCGCCGCTGTCGAGGGCGTCGCATCGCGCGGCAGGGGACTGTCCGGCGTGCTGCCGGCGCGCCAGGTCGGACGGGGGCTCACCCTGTTCGCCGCACCGGTCGCGCTCGTGGTGCTGACGGTGGGGGCCGCGACATTCTCGGCGGGCTACGTCGGCACCTGGTCGGGATTCCTCCGTGACTCGTCGCGGCTCGTGACCGGTGCGGACGTGAGGGTCGACACCGGGCTCGCGGGAGTCGTCAGAGGGCCGGACGACCTGCCAGACGTGGATGCGCTGGCCGGCATCCCCTCGGTGAGCGCCGCATCCCCCGGACTCATCACGGACGCGGGGCTCGGCCAGCGCACGGTCACCCTGGTCGCTCTCGACGCCCAGCGCCTGCCGCAGCTCACGCGGGTGGGCGGCTACATGCTCGACACGGAATACGTGGCAGAGAAACTCACGCACGCCGCTCGCCTCGGCGGTCGGGAGCTCCCCTCCGGCACGAAGACGCTGACCGCAGCCACGGCAGCGACGGCCTCCGTCACCTTCTGGCTGGTGGATGCGCGGGGCGAGCTCGCCCCCTTCGGCGCGCATCCGGTCGCCGGCTCCTCCGGCCGGTTCAGCGCGGACGTCCCAGCGGGGAGCCGCTGGACGCTCGCCGCCGTGGATGCCCGACCAGCGGGGGACACGTCGTCCGCACCGCGCATCCGCTCGGTCGCGGCGGGCAGCACCACCCTCGACATCGCGTCCTGGACGGCGGCGACCGGTGTGACGACGGCGGACGGCCTCGTGCGGCTGATGCCGCCGGCCGGTGGGCAGCTCCCCGTGGTCATCACGGCCAGCGCCGCCCAGCAGGACGCGCTCTCCGTCGGCGACGCCGTCGACCTCGACGCCGCGTGGGTGTCGGCGCGCGGCACGATCGCGGCGGTCGTCGCCGCCGTGCCGGGGACCAGCGACCCGACCGCCGTTCTCGTCGACCAGCGCGCGCTCAGCGACGCCGCCCTCCGCGCGCAGCCTGCACCGCCCAGGCTCGGGATCGTGTGGCTCGCCACCGACCAGCCGGATACGGCCGCTGCTGCCGCTCAGCGCGCAGCGGGAACGGACGCCGTGGTCGCCGATGCCTCAGGAGACTTCGTCTCCCGCTTCATGGCGAGCGCTGTCGTGAGCCTGTGGCTCGGGACGGCGGGATGCGCGCTGCTCGCTCTGGTGGCCATCGGCGCCACCATCGCCGCCTTGCTGCGCGGACGAAGGGCCGAAGTCGCCGTGCTGCGTGCGGTCGGGATGAGTTCGCGCCAGCAAGCGCGCAGCCGTCGGGTGGAGCTGGCGGGCATCGTCGTCGCGGCGGCGGTGTTCGGACTGGTCGGCGGCGTCGCCGTGTTCCTGCTCGCAGGCAACACGCTCGCCAGGCTCTCCGTCGTCACGGCCCCGGCGACCCTGTCCGTGCGCGGGGCCGTCGACCTGCCATCGCTGCTCGTCGCGCTCGTGCTGCTCGCCGCCGCCGTCGGCGCTGTGCTCTGGGCGTATGGTCGCGCGGTGCGCAGGCAGGTGCTCGACACGTCGTACAGGGAGGAGACGCGATGACCAGAGCAACCCGGTCCCGCAACTCCGTCCTGGGCGGCTTCGGCCTTGCGGCGCGCGCCGCCTCCGCGTTCCGGGGCGGCCTCATCATGCTCGGCGTCGTCGTGCTCGTGGCGACGACGGCGCTCGCGGCCTGGCCCCGGTTCGCGAACACCCTCCTGACCAGCGACCTGCGCTACGGGCTCGAGCAGGCGGCGCCCGTCAACCGCGACCTGGTGACCGTGCTGCGGTCCGGCATGGGCCAGCCGGGCGCCGTCGTCGTCGACGACCCAGGCGCGTCCTGGACGGCGATGCCCGGCGCGCTCCGGCAGGTGCGAGCGACCATGACGGCGCCGCTGCGCGGGGTGACGGCGGAGGGGCAGTATTCGGCATCGTCGGAAGAGCTCCCGACCAGTTCGCCGCCCGGCGCAACGTCCGATCGGCACTACTTCGCCACCGTCGAGGCGTTCAGCGACCTGCGCGGGGTCGCGAAGCTGGACTCCGGTGCGTGGCCTGGCACGGTGACGCCGTCGCCGGCATCCTCTGCTCCCGCGCCGCCGGTGACGGACCAGTACGGCTTCTTCGTGCCGCCGCCTCCTCCCCCGGTGAGCGCGCAGGTCGTCATGACGACCGAGGCGGCGGACGTGATCGGCTGGAAGGTCGGACAGAAGCGCGTCGCAGGGGTGGGCGTCAGCCTCACTCTCGTCGGCACCGTCAGCCCGCGCGACACCGCCGCCGACTTCTGGAACCTGGACACCCTCAGGGCGACCGGCAGCTTCGCCGACCTCGGCGACTCCGGCAAGAAGCTCACCGGCGTCGTCTGGGTGGACGCGGCCTCCTGGCCGGTCGTCGCGCGCTCCCTCACCAGCACGCTCACCGAGGGCTGGTTCCCCGTCGCGCCCGCGGCGTTCACCGTCGACACCCTGGATGCGGTCAGCGGCTCTCTCGGCCGCTTCCTCGCCACGACGCCGACGGTCGCCGTCGGCGGGGTGCCGACCGCTCTGCGCTTCTCCACCCAGCTCGACAGGTCGCTCGCCGACTTCACCACGCGGGCGCAGCCGGCCGCCACCCTCTTCGCGATCCTGGCGGCGGGTCCGCTCGGCGTGGCGCTCGCCGTGCTCGTGCTCGGCGTGCGACTCGTGCTCGGGCGCCGCAGAGACGCACTGGCCCTGATGGCGGCGAGGGGCGCATCCCCTGGCCGCTTGCGCTGGGGGCTGGCGCTCGAGGGCGCCGCCGTCGCCATCCCCGCTGCCGCGCTTGGGTTCGTCGCGGCCGTGCTGCTGACCCCGGCCGGGGGCCCTGCCGGGTTGTCGCTCGCGCTCGCGGCGTGTTGCGCCGTCGCTCCTCCGCTGATCCTCGCCGTGGCGGCGGGGGCGCTCGGTCCCCGTGACGACCTCCGCGGCGAATCGTCCGCCCGGCATCGCTGGGGCTGGGTGCTCGAAGTGCTCGCCGTCGGGCTGGCGGTCGCCGGCGTCGTCACGCTGTTCCAGCGCGGAACGGCGGCGCCGACGACGGATGCGGGCCTCGGCATCGACCCGCTGCTCGCGGTCACGCCGATCCTGATCGCCCTCGCTGCCTGTGTGCTCGTGCTCCGCCTGTACCCGCTGCCACTCGGTTGGCTGGCGGCCGCGCTGCGCAGGAGGCGCGGCGCTGTTGCGGCGATCGGTGCGACGACGGCCGTCCGGTCGCGCGCCGGTGGACTGTGGCCGGTGTTCGCCCTGGTGACCGGCGTGAGCATCACGGTGTTCTCCGCCGCCGTGCTCAGCACGGAGCGGGCGGGGATCGAGGGCGGAGCGCACGCGGCGGTCGGCGCCGACCTCAGCGTCTCCACTCCCGTCGCGTTCAGCGACGACCAGCTCGCCAGGATCCGCGCTGTCCCCGGCGTCGCGCACTCCGCCATCGTGTACTCCGCGGGAGGGCAGACCGTGCGAGCGGGTACGCAGGGCGGCGACCTGAGCGCGTACCTCGTCGACCCGAAGCAGCTCGCGGCCGTCGAAGGCAACGTCCCGGAGGGTGCGCGGGTCTCCACAGCGCTGACGTCGAGCGTCCCTGGCAGGACGGCGGCGGTGGTCGGCGGCTGGAGCTCGAAGATCCCGGTCACGAGCGCCATCCTCTACGCCGACACCACCGTGCATCTGGGTGTCACCGAGTTCTCGTTCGCCCCCGGGGTGTACATCCGCGACGCCGAGTGGACGATCATCGACAAGACGGGGCTGCCGTCCGGCATCGAGCTGACCCAGCGGCCGTCGACCGTGCTCGTCGCGCTGCAGCCAGGCGCGAACGCGGCGGCGGTGCACGCCGACCTCGCGGCCATCGCGGGAGCCAGGGCGATCGTGGGGGATGCTGTCCAGCAGCAGACCGTGCTGCGGAAGGCACCACTGGTCTCCGGGCTGGAGACGGTCGCCCTGGTCTCGATCGCCCTCTCCGCCCTGATGTGCATCGGCGCACTGCTGCTGACTCTGGTGATGAACACCGCATCCCGCACCAGGCTGGTCGCCACCCTGCGCACCATCGGGTTCACCGGCAGGCAGACCGCTGGGCTGCTCGGCTGGGAGCTCGGGCCGGTGCTGGCGGTCGGGCTGATCGCGGGCATCCTGGTGGGGCTCGCGTTACCCGCTGTGGTTCTCGCGCCGATCGACCTCACCGGATTCACCGGGGGACCTGTGCGTCCCGCCGTGGTGATCGATCCCGTGCTCATCGCCGCAGCGGCTGTCGGCTTCGCCGTCGTCACAGCCGCGGCGACACTCATCGCACTCGCCGGTGCCCGGCGCCGCTCCCCGGCGACCGTGCTCAGGGCTGGAGGGGAAGAATGACCGACATGACAGCGCAGACCACGACAGCGCAGACCACGGCAGCGCAGCCGACGACAGCGCAGCCGACCGCAGCGCGGCCGACGACAGGGACCACGGATGCGCGCGCGGACGCGAGCATCGCCTGCTCCGACCTGGTCCGCATCTTCACCGCGGACGGCGTCGAGGTCCAGGCGCTCCAGGGTCTCAACCTGCGGGTCGGCAGCGGAGAGCTCGTCGCCATCGTCGGGGCATCCGGATCGGGCAAGTCGACCCTGCTCGGCATCCTCTCCGGGCTCGACAAGCCGACGGCGGGCAGCGCATCCGTCGCAGGGCGGGACCTGCTCGCGCTCACGTCCGCCCAGCGCGTCGACTATCGCAGACGCACGGTCGGCTTCGTCTGGCAGCAGACGTCGCGCAACCTCCTGCCCTATCTGACGGCTCGCGAGAACATCGCGCTCACGATGTCGCTGGCCAAGACTCCGGGCCGCAGGGAGCGCTCGCAGGAGCTGCTCGACCTGCTGGAGGTGTCCCACTGCGCGGACAGACGGCCGACCGAGATGTCGGGCGGCGAGCAGCAGCGGGTGGCCATCGCGGTCGGTCTCGCCAACGACCCGCGCGTGCTCCTCGCCGACGAGCCGACGGGAGAACTCGACGAGGCGACCTCCGCCGAAGTGCTCGAAGCGATGCGCGGCGTCAACAGAGAGCTCGGGGTCACCACCCTCATCGTCACCCACGACCCCGCCGTTTCGGAGCATGTCGCCCGGACCGTGCAGATCCGGGATGGGCGGACCTCCACCGAGGTGCTGCGTCGAACCGGGGTCAACGCGAGCGGGGACGAGCACGTGGTCGCCGAGGAGTTCGCCGTGCTCGACAGGGTGGGCAGGCTGCAGCTCCCGCCCGAATACCTCACCAGCCTCCGGATGCGCGATCGGGTGCGGCTCGCGCTGGAGAGCGACCACGTCGGCGTCTGGCCGCACGACGACGACCGCGAGGCGGGCGCTGCGCAGGACCCCGGCGCCCAGCAGGTCACGGAAGGAGAGCAGGATGACCCTCGCTGACGAAGAGACGACGCGGACTGCCCCGGGCGAGACGCCCTGGCGAGCGCAGGAGCCGATCCTGCGCGCGGAGGGCGTGAGCCGGGTCTTCGAGACGGAGGCAGGCTCTGTGTCCGCGCTCGACGCGGTGTCGCTGGACGTGCATCCTGGCGAGCTGCTGGTGATCCGCGGCCGCTCCGGCTCCGGCAAGACGACCCTGCTCAACATCCTCGGCGGCCTCGACAAGCCGACGGAGGGCCGCGTCCAGCTGGACGACACCGAGCTGACCGAGGCCACGGAGGCCGAACTCGTCGAGCTGCGGCGCTCCAGCATCGGCTTCGTGTTCCAGGCGTTCGGGCTGGTGCCCGTGCTCTCCGCCGCCGAGAACGTCGAGGTGCCGCTGCGCCTGCTCGGCACGCCGCCCGCCGAACGGGATGCGCGCGTCGCCGAGCTCCTGGACCTGGTCGGACTCGCGGGGCACGCCAGGCAGCGCCCCACCGAGCTGTCCGGAGGCCAGCAGCAGCGCGTCGGCATCGCCAGGGCACTCGCGGCACGCCCGCGCATCCTGTTCGCGGACGAGCCGACCGGCCAGCTCGACAGCGTCACAGGCGCCGCGATGATGGACCTGCTGGTCGACCTCGTCCACAGCAGCGGCGTTGCGGCCGTCGTCACGACGCACGACCCGCTCCTGATGGCGCGCGCCGACCGCGTCATCGAACTCCACGACGGCCGCACCCTGCCGCCGCCGCGCGCGAGGGGCCGCCACGCGGCTCCCGATCCGACGCCCACGGCCTGACGTCCCGCTCTCCCCGCACCGCCACTCCGCCAGCGCGGCGTCTCCGTCCGAACGGCGTTGCGGCGTGACCGCCGCGGCTTCTCCGTCCGAACGGAGTTTCGGCCTGACCGGCGCGGCTTCTCCGTCCGAACGGAGAGTGCGCGCGGCGTGTCGCAGATAACTCCGTCCGAACGGAGCCCGCCTTCGGCGGATCGTTCGGCAGGACTTCGTCCTCGCCACGCCGCGCAGTTCTCCGTTCAGACGGAGATTCCGAGCGCACGCTGCCGGTTCTCCGTCCGAACGGAGATCGCAGGGAGGTGGAATGGCCGGTGCGGGCAGAGCGGGACGTCAGGGAGCGAGTGGGTGCGGGACGTCAGGGAGCGAGTGGGCGCGGGACGTCAGGGAGCGACTGGGTGCGGGGAGGACGCACGGTCACACGTCGGGGCCGTCCGCGGGCTCCTCGTCCTCCTCGTCGGTGTCGGCGAAGACGGCGATGCCGTCCACGGAGGGCGCGGCGTCCTGGTCGGCGTCCGCGTCCGGGGTGTCCGCCGCATCCGTGGCCGCCGTCCCTTCGTCCAGGAAGCCGGTGCCGTCCGGGTAGCCTGCCTCGTCCGGGTACTCGATCGGTTCGCGTTCAGCGGTCATCGCATCCACCTCGTCTCGGTTGCGGCCGCGCAGCAAGCGTCGGCCTCACGACCCAGCTTGCTCCCGCGCACGATGCTGCGCCAGCCTCCCGAGCGATCTCACTCGAACCCCGAACCCGTCAGGGCGCGATCGACAGGAACACGAACGCCGCGAACAGCACCAGGTGGATGCCGCCCTGCAGCCGCACGGCCCGCCCCGGCATCAGCGTCAGGATGCTCACCCCCACCGTGAGCGCGAGCAGCACGATCTGGCTCGCCCCGAGCCCCAGGTGCAGCGGCCCGGTCAGCCAGATGGATGCGATGGCGATCGACGGAATGGTCAGCCCGATGCTGGCGATGGCGGAGCCGAGCGCCAGGTTCAGGCTGGTCTGCATCCGGTTGCGCACGGCGGCCTTCGCGGCGGCGATGCCCTCCGGCAGCAGCACCAGCAGGGCGATGACCACGCCGACGAACGACTGGGGGAACCCGATCGCCGCCACCCCGCGCTCGATCGACGGCGACTCCAGCTTGGCCAGGCCGACCACAGCGACGAGCGCGACGAGCAGCAGCCCGAGGCTGATGAGCGCCGTCCTGGTCGACGGCCTGTCCGCGTGGCTGTCCTCATCGAGCGGCTTGCCCTTCGACGTGACAGGCAGGAAGTAGTCGCGGTGGGCGATCGTCTGCGTGAAGACGAACATGGCGTACAGGGCGACGGATGCGACGGCGGCGAACACGAGCTGGCTCGGCGAGAACTGCGGGCCGGGCGTCTCGGTGAAGGTCGGCAGCACCATCGTCAGGGATGCCATCGCAGCAACCGTCGCGAGCGCGGCTCCGCTGCCCTGCGCGTTGAACTTGCTGCTCGTGCTCCGGGACGAACTCAGCAGCAGCGACAGGCCGACGATGCCGTTCATGGTGATCATCACGGCCGAGAACACGGTGTCCCTGGCGAGCGTGGATGCGTCCTTGCCGCTGGTCATCAGCGTCACGATCAGCGCCACCTCGATCACCGTCACCGCGACAGCGAGCACGAGGGAGCCGAACGGCTCTCCGACCTTGTGCGCGACCACCTCGGCGTGCTGCACGGCGGCCAGCACCGTACCGGCGAGGACGACGGCGACCAGGGCGACGAGGAAGGGCCCGAGTTCGGCGTTCCAGCAGGCGATGAGCAGGATCACCCCGAGGATCGGTACGACGACCGGCCAGAACCGGGTGATCCACGTGGTGATGCCCTTCATGCCTCCCATCATGGCAGCAGGCGCTCCGCACGGCCGACGCGCGCGACGAAAAAGCGGCCCACCGGACGAACCGGTGGGCCGCTCTCCGATGCAGCCGGTGACGGAGGGGATCAGTTGGCCGGCGGCATCAGCACGGTGTCGATGAGGTACACCGTGGCATTGGCGGTGTGCACGCCACCGCAGATCACCTTGGCGCCGTTCACCATGATGTTGTCGCCGCTGCCGGTGACGGTGACGTCGCCGCCTTCGACGGTCTTGTGGGTGCCATCGATCGCGTCAGGGGCGATCTGGCCCGGCACCACGTGGTAGGTGAGGATCTTCTTGAGCGTGTCGGCGCCCGCGGGGGTCTTCAGGGTGTCGATGGTGGCGGCGTCGATCTTCTTGAACGCGTCGTCGACGGGTGCGAAGACAGTGAACTCGCTGCCGTTGAGCGTGTCGACCAGGTTCACATCCGGGTTGAGCTTGCCGGAGACCGAGGCGACCAGGGTGGTCAGCAGCGGGTTGTTGCTCGCTGCGACGGCCACCGGGTCCTGAGCCATGCCGGTGACAGAGCCTGCACCGGACGGGACGGCCTTGGCGTATGCCGCGCATCCACTGCCGACGAGGTCGGCGGCCGGGTCCATGGCCGATGCGCTGGGGGAGCTCGACGTCATCGACGACGACGAGCTGGATGAGCCGGAGCCTGAGCTTCCGGAGGAACACGCCGAGAGACCGAGGGCGGCCACTGCGGCGAGTCCGAGGGCGGCGATGACATGGCGCTTCTGAACTCGCATGGGAACTACTCCTTTGTGTGCGGTGCTTTCTTACTCGGCCGCAGGAGCGGCTTCAGAAGGGCATTCGGGACGGGGTGGGAAACGGATTGCAGAATGTTCGGATCAATCCGTGAGGCGTTCCGTTCCGAACGCCTGGCATGTACCTCACCCTTGCGATCATCGGCTTCCTCGGCGGCCTCATCACCGGCATCTCGCCGTGCATCCTGCCGGTCCTGCCGGTCATCTTCTTCTCCGGTGGGGCGCAGAGCGCGCGGACGGCGAAGCAGCAGAAGAAGGACGACGCACGGGATGCGGCGGCCAGGGATGCGGCGGCCACGGATGCGGCGGGAGCGGCCGCCACCGCGACAGAACCCGTCGTCACCGCGACCGCAGGCGGCACCTCCGTCGCCACCGCGACCCGCACGGAGACCGAGAAGCAGGCGCCCCCGGAGCCGACCGTGTCCCGCTGGCGCCCGTACCAGGTCATCCTCGGCCTCGTCGTGAGCTTCAGCGTGTTCACGCTCGCCGGTTCGCTCATCCTGGCGCTGCTGCACCTGCCGCAGGACGTGCTGCGCTACGCGGGCATCGTCGTGCTGGTGCTGATCGGCGTCGGCCTGATCGTGCCGAAGTTCGAGGAGTACCTGGAGAAGCCGTTCTCCTGGATCCCGCAGCGCAACGTCGGGACGGAACGCGGCGGCTTCGTGCTCGGCATCGCGCTCGGCGCGGTCTACGTGCCGTGCGCCGGACCCGTGCTGGCCGCGATCACCGTCGCGGGCTCGACAGGCAGGATCGGCCCGGAGACGATCGTGCTCACCGTCACCTTCGCCATCGGCGCGGCCATCCCGCTGTTGATCTTCGCCCTGGCAGGCCGGCGTGTGGCCGAGCGGGTGAAGTCGTTCCGCAAGCACCAGAAGGGCATCCGCCTCACCGGCGGCGTCCTGATGCTGGCGCTCGCCGTCGGTCTGCTGTTCAACCTGCCGCAGGCGTTGCAGCGACTTATCCCCGACTACACCAGCGCGCTGCAGGACCAGTTCTCCAACTCCAGCCAGGTGTCGGATGCGCTGAACCTGGGCGGCATCGTCAACGCGCAGAACAAGAATCTGTCCAAGTGCACGAACAACGCCGACCAGCTGCAGAGCTGCGGCACGGCGCCGGACATCACGGGCATCCAGCAGTGGTTCAACACTCCGGGCGACAAACCGATCGCGCTCGATCAGCTGAAGGGCAAAGTGGTGCTGGTCGACTTCTGGGCGTACTCCTGCATCAACTGTCAGCGCAGCATCCCGCACGTCGTGGCGTGGGACAAGGCCTACCGGGCAGCCGGACTCGACGTGATCGGCGTCCACTCGCCGGAGTACGCGTTCGAGAAGGTCCCGGCCAACGTCGAGGCGGGGGCGAAGGGCTTCGGCATCACTTACCCGGTGGCGATCGACAACACGCTGAGCACCTGGACCAACTACCGCAACCGCTACTGGCCTGCGCACTACCTGATCGACGCGAAGGGCGTCGTGCGCAACGTGCAGTTCGGCGAGGGCAACTACGCCTCAACGGAGAAGCTCATCCGCCAGTTGCTGCAGGATGCGAAGCCCGGCGTAAGCCTCCCCGCCGCCACAGAGGTCAAGGACACCACCCCGACTGCCGGCAGCACGACGCGCGAGACCTACCTCGGCACCACGAAGGTCGTGAACTTCGGCGGCTCGGAGAAGTACTCAGCCTCCACCACGACATTCGCCCTCCCGGCGAAGCAGCCGGCCAACTCGTTCGCCCTCGACGGCGCCTGGTCCCTGAACACCCAGTTCGTCGAGCCGACAGCACAGGATGCGCGCATCCGGCTGAACTACAAAGCCGCCGAGGTGCGCATGGTCCTCTCCGGTAGCGGAACGGTGAGCTACACCGCGGACGGCGTGACCAAGACCATCGACGTGACGGGCACGCCGGACTCGTACGAACTGCTGAAATCGGCGTCGGCGAAGACCGGAAATGTGATCGTGACCATCCCGAAAGGTGTTTCGGCATACTCGTTCACCTTCGGTTGATGGTCAGATAGGGGCATGACTTCTTTGAGGATCGTCACAGCCTCCCTGATCACCGTCGGGTTCGCGCTCGCGCTGACCGCATGCTCGGCCTCCACGCCGAGCGGGTCGCCGAGCTCGAGCCCGGTCTCGTCGTCATCCACGTCGTCGTCGACGCCGCGGCCGACAGGGACCACCACGGCCGTCCCTGTGGACGGGCAGTGCGACACCGCCAACCTGACGGGCACGATCGGCACGGGCGGCGGGGGAGCAGCTGGAAGCGTCGAGGTGACACTGGTGCTGACGAACAGCGGCACGACGGCCTGCGCGCTCCAGGGCTGGCCAGGGGTGTCGTTCGTGGGTGACGGCAACGGCACGCAGCTCGGCAAGGCGGCCGAGTTCGACAGGTCGACGCCGCATCCCACGGTGAACCTGGCGCCGGGCGGAACGGCGACGGCGCCGCTGAAGATCGCGCAGGCGCTCAACTACTCCACGTCCGACTGCCAGCCGAAGCCGGCCGACGGTTTCCGGGTCTACCCGCCAGGATCGAAGGAGTCGCTGTTCGTGAAGGACGCCGATGTCACGGCCTGCACGTCCGAGTCGATCTCGCTGCTGACCGTCGGGGCGCTCGTCCAGGGCTGACCCCTGGTCGCGATGTCGGTGGTCCCCTGCACACTGGGGACATGCCGACGCCGCGCGAGAGACTCCTGCTGCTGTTCGAAGCCGAGCACCCGGAGACGGCGGATCGCGCCGCCAAAGACGAGGCGATCCGCCGCACCTTCGGCCTGGACCCTGAGCAGTACCGCGCCATCGTCGCCGAGCTGCTGCGCGCCGAGCACCGCGACGCCGCCTGAGCGCCCGCGCCCGGAGCGAACACTGAGCAGAGCATCCACGTCCCGTCAACCCGGTTACCGGATGCGCCAGGGGCGTCTACCGTTCGTGTTCCACCAACGGACACGAGAGAACGGGATGCTCATGGCAACGACCGCGACCACGACCACTGCGAAGAAGACCACGACGAGCGCTGCTGCGAAGACCTCCGGGGGCGCCCGCGCTGGAGCCCACGCCACGCGCAGGGAGCACGCGGAGCACGGCTTCGTCGCGTCGCCGGAGCTCGTCGCCGACCTGCAGCGCGTGCACGTCGACCTGATCGAGCTGCACCTGCAGGGCAAGCAGGCGCACTGGAACGTGGTCGGCAAGAACTTCCGCGACCTGCACCTGCAGCTCGACGAGATCATCGAGGCCGTCCGCGAGTTCAGCGACGAGGTCGCCGAGCGCCTGCGCGCCCTGCACGCCACCCCGGACGGCCGCAGCTCGGTCGTCGCGAAGTCGACCAGTCTGCCGGAGTTCCCGAACGGCGAGGTCGACACGGCGGAGACGGTCGACCTGATCACCGAACGCCTGGAGGCGACCGTCGCGACCATGCGCGAGGTGCACGACGAGGTGGACGAGGAAGACCCGACCTCGGCCGACCTGCTGCACGCGATCATCGCGTCGCTGGAGCAGTACGCCTGGATGGTGAGCGCCGAGAACCGCACCCCCGCCACCAAGTGAGACCGGCCCACCTGGACTATCTCGACGCCGCCATGGCCTGTGGCGGCCGGGTGGGTCCGCTGCTGGATGCGCTCGCCGGCGTGCGCGGTGACGACCTCGCGCCGTTCCCCGGCGAGGGCGGAACGGCCGAGCGGTTCACGTTCCTGGCGCGTGTCGCCGCGGCCGACGTGACCGCGGCGCGGGTCCTCGAACCGCACCTCGACGCGCTGGCCATTCTGCACGAGGCGGGGGAGGAACCGGCCGCCGTGGGGACGACGTACGGCGTTTTCGCGGCGGAGGCGCCCGGCGCGGTGCTGCGGGCGACCGACGACGGTGATGGCTGGGTGCTCGACGGAGTGAAACCGTGGTGCTCGCTCGGCGCCAGCCTCACGGACGCGCTGGTGACCGCGACGACCGGGGAGGGAGAGCGGCGCATGTTCCGCGTCTCCCTGCGGCAGCCGGGTGTCACCGCGAAGGAGGCCGCCTGGGTGGCGCGCGGCCTTGCCGAGGTCGAGAGCGGGCCGCTCGAGTTCGCGAGCGTCCCCGCCCGCCCGGTCGGCGGTCCAGGCTGGTATCTGGATCGCCCAGGCTTCCGCTGGGGAGCGGTCGGCGTGGCCGCCGCGTGGTGGGGCGGCTGCCTGCCGCTGACGGACGCCATTCTCGCGAAGGCCAAGCGTCAGGGCGCGAACCAGCTGACCGCATCCCGTGCGGGGCAGGTGCACCGGATGCTCGCTGCCGCCCGCGCACACCTGGACACGGCCGCCGCCGTCATCGACGGACAGGCGCCGAGCACCGACGAGGCCGCCGTCCTCGCACACGCCGTCCGGGGCACGGTCGCCGACGCCGTCGTCGAGACGCTGGCCGGAGTGCGCGACGTGCTCGGCCCCTCCGCGCTCGCCTTCGACGAGTCGCTCGCCCGTCGCTACGCCGACCTCGACCTCTACGTGTCGCAGTACCACCGCGGCGCAGACGACGTCTCACTCGTCGGGCACCTGCCGGACGGGGGAGTGCGTTGGTAGCGTTCGACGCCCTCCACACGGTCACGACGGCGGCGGAGTGGGAGGCACAGGGCGCGTGGCAGGCCGCCGAATCGCTGGGCCAGCGCGACCTCGACGGCCTCGATGAGCTGATCGTGTTCTCCGCGCATCCGGACGACGAGACCATCGCGCTCGGCGGCCTCCTGGCTCTCGCTGCGGACAGGGGGCTCCCCGTCCGCCTCATCGTGGCGACCGGCGACGACCAGGGCCGGGCCGACGAGCTCCGCGACGCCCTCACGCGCCTCGGAGTGGCCGCGAGCCCGCAGTTCCTCGGCCTGCCGGACGGCGAACTCAAGCACCACGCCGAGCGGCTGCGCGCAGAGGTCGACGCGGTGCTCGGCGCATCCACCGGCCGTCGCTGGGCGCTGGCACCGTGGCCGGGCGACCGGCACGGCGACCACCGGACGCTCGGCAGAGAAGTAGCGGATGCCGCGACCGCGACCGGCGACACCGTGTTCTTCTACCCGGTGTGGCTGTGGCAGTGGGGAGAACCGGCCGACGTCCCGTGGGAGCGCACCGTCGACCTTCCGATGGCCGGTGTGCACCGCGCGCGCAAGGGCGCAGCGCTCGACGCCTTCGGATCGCAGCACTGGTCCGAGGACAATCAGGGTGGCGTCCTCACCCCGGAGTTCCTCGACCGCGCCCGCGACGGCCGCGAGGTGCTCATCCGGCCGGAGCGCCGCGCCTCCGACCGGCTCGCCGAGCACTTCGAGGCTCTGCACCGCGGCAGCGACGATCCGTGGGCCGTGCGCTCGCGCTGGTACGAGCGGCGGAAGCGTGCGCTGACGGTCGCGAGCCTGCCCAGGGAGCGCTATGGGAGCATCCTGGAGCTGGGTGCGTCGGTCGGCGAGCTGACGGCCGAGCTGTCCGAGCGGGCGGACACCGTCCTGGCCGTCGACGGCTCTGCCGCGGCCGTCGACACGGCTCGCGCGCGCCTCGCCGACCGTGCGGGTGTCACGGTGACCAGGATGCGGGTGCCAGGCGCCTGGCCGTCCGGCGCCTTCGACCTGATCGTCGTCTCCGAACTCGCCTACTACCTCGCCGACGACGAGTGGCGCTCGCTCATCCAGCGCTGCATCGGCTCCCTCACCCCGGGCGGCGACGTGCTGCTGTGCCACTGGCTCGGGGCCGCCGACGACTTCGCCCAGAGCGGCGAGCAGGCCCACGAGACGTTCCGGAGCGCATCAGGGCTCACCGCCTCCGTCGTGCACCGTGACGCGGAGTTCCTGCTGGAGGTGTTCTCGTGACCGGCGGGATCGAGCGCATGATCGTCGTCGTCCCCGCCAGGAACGAGGAGGAGACGCTCGCATCCTGCCTGGCGTCGATCGTCCGCTCCGGTGACGCGCTCCGCCGACACGGGATGCGCGCCCCGGTGATCGTGCTCGTCCTGGACGCCTGCACCGACGGTTCAGCGCAGGTCGCCGCGGCCTTCCCGCAGGTGACCGTCGTCGAGACGGACGTGGCGAGCGTCGGACGCAGCCGTGCCCTCGGTGCTGCCGTCGGTCTGAGCCTCGCCGGAACGGACCCGGCGTCGGTGTGGATCGCCACCACGGACGCGGACGGCTCCGTCCCTGAGGAATGGCTCGCCCAGCAGCTCGCCCACGCGGATGCAGGCGCCGACGCGTTCGTCGGCGCCGTCGTCCCTCCGCTGGACGACCTGGACCCGCTGCGCAGGCACGCCTGGCTGTCCAAGCACCACCCTGGCGCCACGCTCGGCCACGTGCACGGCGCGAACCTCGGCCTGCGTGCCGATCTCTACCTGGCCGTCGGCGGTTTCGCGCCCGTGACGATGGACGAGGACGTCGCGCTCGTCGAGCGACTTCGGGCGCGGGATGCGCGCATCGCGGAGACAGAGCAGCACCCGGTGACCACCTCGGCCAGACTGATCGGCCGCGTGGACGGCGGGTACGCGGGATATCTGCGCGCGCTGATCGACGAGGCCGGCTGACCCAGTACCGTTGGAGCGTGCCCATCGCCCTGCCCAGCACCCCGAAGTGGATCCTCCGACTGGTGGTCGTGACCGCCCTCGTCGGCATCGGGTCGGGGATCGGCGGCGGCCTCGTCTACCTGGCACTGCACTCCATCCAGCACCTGGCGTTCGGCTACTCGGAGGGCACCTTCATCGAGGGGCTGCTGGATGCGCCTCCCGTGAGCAGAGTGGTGGCGCTCGCCGTCGCCGGTGTGATCGGCGGCGTCGGCTGGTGGGCGCTGCGCCGCTGGGGCAGGCTCCGCCCGAAGCACGCGATCGTCTCGGTCGAGTCGGCCGTCAACGGCCGCAGAATGCCGTGGTTCGTCACCATCGCCAACGCGGGCTTGCAGGTCGTGATCGTGGGGCTCGGCGCATCCATCGGCCGCGAGGTCGCCCCACGTGAGCTGGGCGCGCTGGTCGCCGACTGGCTGACCGACAGGGCGGGCGTGAACGCCCGCGAGCGCCGCATCCTGGTGGCCTGCGGCGCAGGTGCCGGACTGGCCGCCGTCTACAACGTGCCGTTCGGCGGAGCGGTGTTCGCCGTGGAGATCCTGCTGGCGGAGATCAGCTTCGCCACCGTGCTGCCCGCGCTGGCCTCCTCGGCCATCGCGACGCTGGTCGCTCGCCTGGTCGTCCCCGCCAACCCGCTCTACCCGATCGAGCAGTTCCCGCTGTCGCCGTCCATCGTCGTCTGGGCGATCCTCGCGGGCCCGGTGATCGGTTTCGCGGCGATCGGTTTCGTGCGACTGATGCAGTTCGCGCAGGGCATCCGCCCGAAGTCGTGGGGCATCCTGATCGTGATGCCCCTGGTCTTCACCGCCGTGGGCGTGGTCTCGCTGTGGTTCCCCGCCATCCTCGGCAACGGTCGCTCCCTCGGCCAGCTCGCGCTGACCGCTTCCCTGCCCGTGCTGCTGATCCTGGTGCTGACCCTCCTCAAGGTCTTCGCGACGGCCGGCACGATCGGCTCCGGCGCCGCCGGAGGCACCCTGACCCCCGCCCTGGCGGTCGGCGCAGGCTTCGGCCTCACCATCGGCGCCGCCTGGAACCTCGTCTGGCCGGGCGCCCCCGTCGCGGTCTTCGCCCTGATCGGCGCGGCCGCGTTCCTCGCGGTCTCCATGCGCGCCCCGCTGACGGCCCTGCTCCTCGTGATGGAGTTCACCAACCAGGGCCCGGACATGTTCGCACCGGTGATGCTGTGCGTCGCAGGGGCGGTGGCGGTCGGCTACCTCTTCGAGCGCGGGCGGGTGACGGGCGTCGCGTGACCGGGAGCTCCGACATGGTCGACGCGGTTCCGCACTGCTCCCGGCCGGCACGCACACGGATGCATCCGCACTGGGTGGCGCGATTCGGCATACCTGACTACGTCCACCCGCATGCCAAGATTGCCGGATGGACTGGTTCGTCGATCCGCGCCGCGGACAGTGGTTGCAGGAGCGTATTCCGTCTCTCGGCATGATGGTGCCTTCTGGCATGCCGGCCTACGCACGCATACTGCACCCGGTCGACGCGTACCGGGACGCGGATGACAGTGCGCAGGTGTGGAGCTGGAGCGACGTGGCCGTACGCAACGGTGCAACAGTGGACGATTCGAGCGAGTGGTGGGACATCACCGACGACGGTATGGCTGAGGAGTGGAGTGACGGCTGGGCGGTCTCCGAGCCGAATCACGGAGCGATCGCCCCTGCGCTGCTCTCGTCCTTCGTCCCCGCGCTTGCCGCGCACACTGAGCGCGGCGGCGACATCACCGTGGCCGTCTGGGAAGGCTGGGGGTTCGCGGGGCCATCGGAACCGTCCACGTACTTCTCGGTTGCGGTCGATGGAGACACCGCTGACCAGTCCGACCCGTTTCTCGCCATTGGCGAGGAGCGGCGGAAGGCGACCGATCCGCGCCTGATCGCGATGGACGAGTTCGAGGGAGGGGCGTACGAGCGAGCAGTCCGGGGCGAAGACGTCGGCGAGTTCCCTTTCCCACGCTTCGATCTGCCGGACCGGCGCTACGCTCTGGGATCGACGACTCTGGTCGATCTCGCCAAAGCCGAGTGGCCGTTTCGCTCCGGTCTCGGTTGGGTGCAGGGGGATGCGGGCGGCACGATGCCGCAATTGATCTGGCCGGCCGACGAGACGTGGTGCATCTCGATCGAGGTGGATGCGCCGTACACGGTCGTCGCTGGTCCGCACGAGTTGGTGCGCGCTCTTCTGGCGCTGCCTGGCGTCGAAGGGCACGCGATCCGGGAACCGCGGTAGCGGACGCGCGTCGGAGTGCTAGCATCCGTATCGTCCGGCGGGATCTTCCAATGATCCGGACTGGAGGCACTGCCCGGGGGGTGCGATGAGGGTACGAATCGTGGCACTGATCGTCGTTGCCGTCTCGGTGACGCTGGCGCTCAGTGCCTGCCGTCCATCGCCCACCGGCACCCCATCGGGAGGCCAGTCGAGTGTTCAGGCCTCGCCGTCGTCGCCGGATCCGACGATGGTCCCTGGCCCAGGCGGAGTCGCCACGGCGACGCCCCCTACAGATCCTGACGCCATCGCCCTCGCGCGAGAGTGGATCGCGGCCGCTGCACCCCCGCCAGGTGTGCGGATTCTCGCTTCTGCGCCGCCGTCGGGACCGGAGCAGCCGGCCACGTCAGCGGGATGCAATTGGCTGGTCCAGGCGACGAAGTGGTGGTCGACGGACAGCTCCAACGTCGTCGCGGCGTCCGCGTGGCTCACCCGGCATCCGGTCGAGGGTCTTACCTTCAGCGGGACTATGGCGGGTGGGGACGGCCAGTCCGCGATCTTCGAAGGCTCGGCGCAGAAGCAGGGCACACTCGAGTTCGAGTTCGTCCCCGACGGCGAAAGCGTCACGATCCGTGTCGATGTCATCCTCATACCCGCCGGCGCCGAGTGCGCCTCGGCGGGAGGGACAGCGGTGGGTTCGCCCGCTCCTCGTGTCAGGAGTTGATGGCGACGATCGGCTGCGTGGTCGGCTGGTCGGAGCCGCCGCGCGGCTCCACGGTGACGCCGACGGTGTCGCCCGCCTTCATCGTGCCGGTGAGCACACGCCAGGTGGACCCCGAGTCGGCAGCCGTCATCGTTCCGGCGGGCGTCGCCTCGCCGCCGCGGATGTACCAGAGCTCGTAGGTCTTGTCGTTCGGGAGGGCGGGGAGGTCGGTCGCGACGAGCGCCGACTTGCCGAGGTCGCCCGACCAGACGAGGGTGGCCGTTCCTCCGCCGGAGATCTCTGCGGTGGCGCGCTGCGCATCCGGTGCCGCGTTGATCTGTGCGAGAGAGGACGCCTGCTGCTGCTGGAACGAGTTGTTGCCGGCCAGGGAGCTGCCGAGGAAGGTGCCGCCGAGGAAGAGCACGAGGGCTGCCGCTGCGGCCGCTGCGATGGTCATGGGGCGGGTGAACCAGCGGGTGCGCGCTTTGGTCTCCGCTGGAGTCTCTGCAGGGGTCTGCGCGGGGATCTCCTGGACGTGAGACGCATCCGCGGGGGGCGCGTCAACTGGAGGGGGTGTGCCGACCGGAGCAGACGCATCCACTGGGGCGGGCGCGCCGGCGGGGGCAGCCGCATCCAGCGCAGGCAATTGCGGCGTGGAGGCGAGCTTGGCGAACAGGTCGGCCTTCAACGACGGCGTCGGGGTGACGGGTTCTGCGGCGAGGCCGAGCTCCGCGGCGACGGCCTCGAACTGGCGGGCCTCGTCCGGGGTGTCTGCACCCAGTTCGTAGCCGAGGCGCTCCGAGGAGCGGCGTGGTTCGTCGGTCATCAGGTCACCCCCAGTTCGTTTCGTAGCCGTATCATCGCATCGCGCAGCCGAGTTTTCGCTGTGCCGAGCGGGATGCCGAGCGTGGCAGCGACCTCGCTCTGACTGAGGCCTCCGTAGTAGGCGAGCGTGACGGCTTCGCGCTGGGTTTCGGACAGCTTCGCCATCGCCACCTCCACCCTTTCGTGCTCCACGCGCACCTCCACCGTCTCCGAAACCTCGTCGAACGCCGTCGGCAGATCACGGATCCCGACGGCGACATCCCGGTCCCGCGACGCCTGCGCGGCACGGACACGGTCGATCGCGCGCCGGTGGGCCATCGTCATGATCCACGTCAACGCTCGACCCTTATTCGGATCGAAGCGGGAAGCGGATTGCCACACCTCGAGGAAGACCTCCTGGGTGACCTCCTCCGACTGGGCGGGGTCGACGAGCACGCGTCTGACCAGTCCGAGAACCCGGGATGCGATGTGGTCGTAGAGGACGGAGAACGCGGCCTGGTCACCGGTGGCCGTGCGGGACAGGAGGTCGTCGAAGGAGACGGTCACCTCGTCGTCCACGTCGTCTCCTGTCTCTCGGTGCAATGCAAGCATTGCAGGTCGAGGCCGCATCCGCTTCCAGCATCTCCGCAGGGCGCGAAAAACCGGGCCGCAGAACGCCTCTCGGCGCGAGGCCGCTCGGAGCGGCTAATTTTGGAGCCCGGGGTTACTGCGGCCCGGCTGAAGAAGTTTACCCGAGGCTGAGGGCGGGTGACGCGGCGTGGCGTTCGCGGGCCGAGAACGCCGGATGCGGGAGGCGGGGTTGACTAATCCCGGTCACCGCGATCGCCGCGGTCGCGCTCGGCGGTGCGGCGGCGGTCTCTGCGCAGGTGGTACACGATGCTGGCGATCCCCAGGCCGACGCCCACGATCGACAACCCGGTCCCGCCCCACGTCAGCACGGGGGTGGCGTCGTCAAGGTCGGTGCGCAGCAACCGGGTGATCGCCAGCGCCAACGATGCGGAGAAGAACACGGTGATCAGCGCCGCTGCGGTCACCGACCGTCCGATGATCCACCAGGCTTGCTTGGGGTTGCCGTCGTCCATATGGCTGAGAGTACCGCGGACTATTCGAGCGACTCGCTCCGCCAGAGCTTGGCGCACGACGTCAGCTCCTCTGCGGTGCGCGAGAAGCGGAGGGCGCGCGTCGTCAACTCGCTGGCGCGCTCGGCGTTCGTCGTCTCCTGGTCGTCGGCGACCGACACGCACCCGGCCGCCGTGACCCGGCAGAACGCCGCCGCCCGATCGAGAGCGACCGCGAAGTCGCCCTCGAACACCCCGCGCAGGATCGCGTCGGCCAACTCGGTGACCTCCGCCGGCCCTGCCGGCGACGGAGCGCCGGCGACGACGGGGTCGATGGACGGGACCACCTCTGTGCCTCGCTGATACAACAGGGCGGTGCCAGCCGCATCCTGCCGGATCAGCAGCCGCAGCAGGTAGATCCGCCACAGCGCGCCGGGCAGGCTCTTCGCGCTCGACCGCGACCACAGCTCGGCGACCGCGTCGATGCCGTGCGCATCGGTGAACGCGACCAGCCGGTCCACCACCTCAGGATCGGGATCGGAGCGCACTCTGGCCAGCAGGGCGTTCGCCGTCTCGTGCGCGACCCTGCTGATCTGGGCAGGGTCCTCCCCGCCCATGAACGCCTCGAACATCCCGCTCGGAAACGTGGTCGGCTTGTGGAAACGCTCGGTCATGCACCCATTCTCCGCCCGACACGAGCACTCGTGAAACCACGCTAGATTAGATGGGTAGGGCCTGTAGCTCAGTTGGCAGAGCATCGGACTTTTAATCCGCGGGTCGTGGGTTCGAGCCCCACCGGGCCCACCGCGCTGACACGCTAAGAACGCGATCGACCCCGGTCGTCCTGCGCGATGCAGTACGCCGGGGCCGATTGCGTTACGCGCGACCAGCGATCCGGATCAGCCGAAGCGACCGGAGACGTAGTCCTCCGTCGCCTGCACGCTCGGGTTCGAGAAGATCATGTTGGTGTCGTTGTATTCGATCAGCTTGCCCGGCTTGCCCGTGCCCGCGATGTTGAAGAACGCGGTGCGGTCGGAGACGCGCGACGCCTGCTGCATGTTGTGGGTGACGATCACGATCGTGTAGTCGTTCTTGAGCTCTTCGATCAGGTCCTCGATGGCGAGGGTGGAGATCGGGTCGAGCGCGGAGCACGGCTCGTCCATCAGGAGCACGTCCGGGGAGACGGCGATCGCGCGCGCGATGCAGAGGCGCTGCTGCTGGCCGCCGGAGAGGCCGGAGCCTGGAAGGTTGAGGCGGTCCTTGACCTCGTTCCAGAGGTTGGCGCCGCGCAGCGAGCTCTCCACGAGCTCGTCGGCTTCCGGCTTCGCCATGCGGCGGTTGTTGAGCTTCACCCCGGCGAGCACGTTCTCGCGGATGGACATCGTCGGGAACGGGTTCGGCCGCTGGAACACCATGCCGACCTGGCGGCGCACGAGCACCGGGTCGACGCCAGGACCGTAGAGGTTGTTGCCGTCGATCGACACCTCGCCCTCGACGTACGCGCCTGGGATGACCTCGTGCATCCGGTTGAGGGTGCGGAGGAACGTCGACTTGCCGCACCCGGACGGGCCGATGAACGCGGTGACGGTGCGGGGTTCGATGGTGAGCGAGACGCCCTCGACGGCCTGGAAGTTGCCGTAGTAGACGTTGAGGTCGTTGACTTCGATGCGCTTGGACACGTGGATTCCTTGGGTTCGGGTGGACGCGTTCAGCGGCCGTACTTGGGGGCGAAGGCTTTGGCGATGATGCGGCCGACCAGGTTGAGGAGCATCACGATGATGATGAGGGCGAGAGCGCCCGTCCATGCTCTGTCGATCGAGTCCTGCGCGTGCAGGCCCGCCGCCTGCGTGTACTGCGTGTACACGAACACGGGGAGGGTCATCATCCGGTCGGAGAAGAGGTCGTAGTTCATGCTCGTGGTGAAGCCGGCGACGATGAGGAGCGGGGCCGTCTCGCCGATGACGCGGGCGATGGCGAGCATGATGCCGGTGGAGAGGCCGGCGAGCGACGTCGGCAGGACGATCTTCAGCACCGTCAGCCACTTCGGGACGCCGAGCGCGTACGACGCCTCGCGCAGTTCGTTCGGCACCAGGCGCAGGATCTCCTCGCTCGACCGCACGACCACGGGGATCATCAGCACGGACAGGGCGACGGACCCCATGAAACCGCTCCGGATGCCCGGCCCGAAGAACAGGGCGAACAGCGCGTATGCGAACAGACCGGCGACGATCGACGGGATGCCCGTCATCACGTCGACGAAGAAGGTGATGCCGCGGGCGAGCATCCCGCGCCCGTACTCGACGAGGTAGATCGACGTGAGCAGGCCGATCGGCACCGAGATGATCGCCGCCATCAGCGTGACGAGCAGCGTGCCGACGATGGCGTGCAGCGCGCCGCCGCCCGCACCGATCACGTTGCGCATCGACTCGGAGAAGAACTGGATGTCGAAGCGGGCGAGGCCGGAGCTGATCACGGTCCACATCAGCGACACGAGGGGGAGCAGCGCGATGATGAATGCGGTCGCCACGAGCGACGTGACGAGCCTGTCTCTCGCCTTGCGTCCGCCCTCGACGAGCAGCGACGTGGTGAAGATCACCACGTCGAACAGCACCGTGCCGAAGAAGATCGCGCCGACGGCGTTGAAGTCCTTGGTCGCGCCGCTCGCTGCGAGGATCGCGAAGATCGCGATGAAGACGATCCAGGACCCGACGAGCATCATCCACGCTGAGCCGCGCGGCAGCTTGCCTGCGGTCAGCGAGTTGGTCATCGGCCTGGTCAGGGGAGCGGAGGTGGTGGCGGTCATCAGTTCGCTCCAGAGAAGGCCTTGCGGCGGCTGACGATGTAGCGGGCGAGCATGTTGATGAGCAGGGTCACCACGAACAGCACGAGACCGGATGCGATCAGCGCGTTGGTGGAGAGCCCTGTCGCCTCTGGGAACTGCAGGGCGATGTTGGCCGCGATCGTGTTCGGGCTCTGCGCCTGCAGGACGGCGAACTTCACGATCAGTGCGGGGGAGAGGACCATCGCGATGGCGAGCGTCTCACCCAGGGCGCGGCCGAGGCCGAGCATGATCGCCGAGATGATGCCGGACCTGGCGAACGGGAGCACGGCCATCTTGACCATCTCCCAGCGGGTCGCACCGAGGGCGAGCGCCGCCTCCTCGTGGAGTCGGGGCGTCTGCAGGAAGATCTCGCGGCAGATCGCGGTCATGATCGGGATGACCATGACGGCGAGGACGATCGCGGCGGTGAGGATGGTGCGGCCCGTGCCGGAGACGGGCGGTGCGAAGAGCGGGAACCAGCCGAGGTTGTCGCCGAGCCAGGCGTAGAACGGCTGGACGAACGGCGCCAGTGTCGCGATGCCCCAGAGGCCGAACACGACGGATGGGACCGCGGCGAGGAGGTCGATCACGTAGCCGAGCGTCTGCGCGACGCGACGCGGGGCGTAGTGCGAGATGAAGAGCGCGATCCCGATGGAGAGCGGGGTGGCGATGAGCAGCGCGATGATCGCGGCCCAGATCGTGCCGAAGACGAGCGGCCACACCCAGGCCCAGAAGTTGGTGGCGTTGTTCGGCAGCTCTCCCGTGCCGGCGAACAGAGCAGGGATGCTCTGCACGACGAGGAAGAGGGCGACGGCGGCGAGCACCGCGAGGATGAGCGAGCCGGCGACGATGGTGCTCGTGGAGAACACGCGATCTCCGAGGCGGGTCTTCGCCCTCGGTCTGATGGCGCCTGCGGTTCCGGCGGTCATTCCTGCCAATCTTTCGTCACGGCCCAGCTTCTCATCTGGCTCTCACTTTCGGGTGGTGAGGATGCGCCACTCGGCCTGGGCGGAGAGCCCAGGCCGAGTGGCACTGTCATTACTTGATGCTTGCGACAGCCTTGCTCACCTTGGAGGCGAGGTCGGAGGACAGCGGGGCGGACCCTGCCTGCTCAGCGGCCGCCTTCTGGGCGTCGTCGCTGATGATGTAGTCGACGTAGCCCTTGACGAGGTCGGCCTTGGCCGAGTCCTTGTACTCCTGGCAGGCGATCACGTAGGAGACGAGCACGAGCGGCCATGCGCCCTTGCTGGTGTCCTTGCGGTTGATCTGGATGGCCAGGTCGTTGGTGCCGCGGCCCGAGGCGATCGGGGACGCTGCGACGACTGCCGCCGCGCCGTCGGCGCTGAGCTTCTCGAAGCTGTCGCCGACCTTGAGCTGCGCGATGCTGAGTCCGGCCGAACCCGACTCGTCGATGTAGGTGATCGAGTTCTTCGCGTTCTTGGTGGCGTCAGCGACACCGGAGGTGCCCTTGGCTGCGTCGCCGACCTGGAACGGGAAGGTCTGCGCTGCCGGCTTGGTCCACACGTCAGGAGCGTTCGCCGCGAGGTACTCGGTGAAGTTCTGGGTGGTGCCGGAGTCGTCGGAGCGGTGAACGACGGTGATCGGCGCGGACGGAAGCGATGCGCCCGAGTTCAGCGCCTTGATCTTGGCGTCGTCCCAGGTGGTGATCGCGCCGGAGAAGATGCCGGCGATGGTCGCAGCGTCGAGCTTCAGGTCCTTGACGCCGTCGAGGTTGTACGCGATGGCGATCGGGGAGATGTAGACGGGGAGGTCGATGCCCTTGGAACCCGCTGCGCATCCGGCGAAGGTGCTGGCGAGCTCGGCGTCCTTGAGAGCGGCGTCCGAGCCGGCGAAGTCGGCTGCTCCGGAGATGAAGCTGGTGCGTCCGGCGCCGGAGCCCTGCGGGTCGTAGTTGACGGTGACCTTGGGGTTGGCGGTCTGGAAGCCGGCGGCCCACACGGTCTGGGCAGCGCCCTGGGCGGAGGAGCCGATGCCGTTGAGGGTGCCGGAGAGGTTCGACGGCTTCGCCGTCGTCGTCGCCGGGGTGCTGCCCTCGTTCGACGCGCAGGCGGTCAGTGAGATGGCGACAGCGGCCAGGATGGCCAGAGGAGCGCCAACACGCTTGAGTTTCACAGTTGTCCCTTCCGGGGAATCAGTAACAACAGGACGGGGCCGGTGCGACCCGCCTGCGACGCTATTCCCGGTGTCTGTCCAGAGTCCCCCGCAGCGGTAAACGGGAGGTTAACGCGGAGTGTGCTCTTGGGGACGCGGAGCGGGGAAGGGCCTGTGCGGCGACGTCGGGGGAGCGACCGGGATTCGGTGATAGCGTACAAATGTGACATCTGAAAGGTTGCGTATGATCCCGCTGCGCTCCATGCTCTCACTCGTCCTCCTGTGCGAAGATTCGTCGTCGCACGATGACTGATCCGGCAGCGCGCCGTGCGCTCGTCTACCTGGGTTGGCAGGGCTTCGAGAACTTCGGCGACGACCTTCTCCACGACACCTGGCACGCAGCTCTGGGCGGTCGTTTCGCCGCGTGCGCCCCGCTCGGCAGGGACTACCTCCGTCGCGCGCCGCAGGTCATCGGCACGCGGCTGCGCGCGGTCGGCTTCGAGCGACTCGTCCTGCTCGGCGGCGGCACGACGGTCGGCTTCGCCAACTGGGGGAGGCATGCGCGCCGCGCGCTCACCGCCTATGGAGCGTCGAGCCTGATCGTGGCGGGTGCCGGCATCGCCGCATCCACGGACGAGCGCGCTCTGTCGACTCAGCGTCAGGACTGGGATGTGTGGGCGGGGCTGCCGAGCGTCTCGTACTTCGGGGTGCGCGGTCCGATCAGCTCGGCGGAGTCCGCCATCCACTGGCGGGACGCGCCGGTGGTGGGAGACCCTGCACTCCTGTACCCGGTGGTGCGGCCCTTCGCCGTCGCCGGCGGTCCGTCGTCGCTCGGCGTCTCGATCGGGGCGGGTGGGCGCAGTTCGTTCGACCTGGAGGCCGTCGCCGCCGCCGTCGACGCGTGCAGGGAGCGGACGACCGCGGAACGCGTGCTCGTCGTCCAACTGGCGGAGGAGGATGCGGCCGTCTGCGCACGACTGCGTGCCCTTCTCCGCTCACCGAGCGCGCTCGTCGAGTTCCGTGGTGACGTTCCCGACACGATGCGAGCGATCGCCGGCACGCGGCTGTTCTTCTCCGAGAGGCTGCACGGCGTCGTCGCCGGCGTCGCGCTCGGCGTGCCGACGGTGCCACTGGCGTATGCGTCGAAATCCGTCGACTTCTGGAGCAGCGTCACCGATCGGCCGCTCGTTTCGGCGACGGCGGGTGCCGCCGAGCTCTGCGCTGCGGCTGAGGCGGCACTCGACCCCACGGAGCAGGACGCGATCGCCTCCCGGGTCGCCGCCCTGTGCGCGCACCTGAGCGGCGCCGTCGAGCTCATCAGGGGATGGCAGGACGGATCGCTCTCCACGGCCGCGCTGATCGCCGCGGCGAACGCCCGGTGACGCGCCGTTACACGCGGTCGGACGGTTCCACCCACGCCGACCGGACGATGTCGTCCAGCGTGAAGCGCGCTGCCCAGCCGAGGCGATCGCCTGCCAACGTGGTGTCCGCGACGATGGCGGCCGGATCCCCGGCACGCGGGGCGGCGATCTCGGCCACCACGGGCTGCTCCGAAACGCGGCGCACGGCGTCGATGACCTCGAGGACCGAGGCGCCCGAGCCGGTGCCGATGTTCACCGTCTGCACGTCGAGGCGTCCGGCGCCCAGTGCATCCAGTGCGCTGAGGTGGGCCTGGGCGAGATCGAGCACGTGGACGTAGTCGCGGACGCAGGTGCCGTCCTCCGTGTCGTGCTCGGCACCGAAGACCACGGGCCGGTCGCCGTTGCGGACCAGGTCGATCACGATCGGGATGAGATTCTTCGCCACCGTGTCACGCAGGTCGGGCCATCCGGCCCCGGCGACGTTGAAGTAGCGCAGGCTGACGGCTCGCAGGCCCCAGGCGCGCCGAGCAGCGGCGAGCATCCACTCTCCGATGAGCTTGGTCTCGCCGTACGGGTTGGTCGGCGCGCATACGGTGCGTTCGTCGACCACGCGGCGTGGGGCGTCGCCGTACACGGCTGCGGATGAGGAGAACACGAGTTCGCGGACCGCTGTCGCCCGCAGCGCAGTCAGCAGGCTGCCGAGCCCGGCGATGTTGACGCGGTAGTAGCGCTCAGGGTCGTCCATCGACTCTCCGACATCCTTGAGCGCGGCGAGGTGAATGGCGCTGGTCACTCCCTCGGACGTGATGATCTCTGTGAGCCGGGCGGTGGCGTCCGGCGCGGCGAGGTCGACGACGTCGAGCGGTGCGCTTGTGCGGGAGGCGACTCCGGAGGACAGGTCGTCCACGACGACGACGCGGTCGCCCCGCTCCTCCAGCAGTCGGCAGACGTGCGAGCCGATGTATCCGGCTCCACCGGTGACGAGAGTGGTCATCGTGTCATTTCTCCTGGGGAATCGCTGACGAGGAAGGGGACGATGGGCGTCATCCGTCAGCTGTGGTGCGCGCGGCCCTCGCGCCCCGCGTGCGACGGGGCCCGTTCTGCCGCCGCGCCGGCTTCGCCTCGCCTCCGGAGTACAGGTACGCGCCATAAGCCGAGGAATCCGGTCCGGCCGCCGGCAGCATCGTCGCCACGACGCCGAGAAGGTTCGCCTTGACGCCGTCGAGCATCCGCAGGGAGGAGACCACACTCGAGGTGGCCGTCTGCCCGATGCCGGCGACGAGCAGAACACCGGCCGCGATGGAGCTGAGCACCGCGGCGTCCGCGACGGGAAGGAGCGGAGGGGCGTCGATGATCACATAGTCGAAGTCCTCGCTGAGGTGGTCGAGCATCGTGCGCATCGCCTGCGACCCGAGCAGCTCGCTCGGGTTGGGCGGAATGCGCCCGGCCGCCAGGACGAAGAGCTGGGCGTCCCCCCACGGCTGCAGCACATCGCCGAGCTCCGCCCGTCCGATGAGGAGGTCGGTCAGCCCGGCGCCGCCTTCGATGCCGAGGTAGTCGGCGACGCGTGGTCTGCGGAGATCGCCGTCGATGAGGACGACCGACGCCCCCGTGTCGGCAAGCGCGACGGAGAGATTGGTCGCGACATTGCTCTTGCCCTCGCCCGGCCCCGCGCTCGTGACGACCACCGAGCGCCGGCTCCCGGCGATGTTGACGAACTGAAAACTGGTGCGAAGCCGGCGATATCCCTCCGCGCGCAGACTGCGCGGTTCGGCATGCATGACGACGGGCAGCTTCGTGGCATCGGCGTCGAAGGCGATTCCGCCGAGGAAGGGCTTGCGCGTGATCGTCTCGAGATCCTGCACGGTTCGCACCTTGGTGTCGAGCAGCGTGCGGGCGACCGCGATGGCCACGCCGAGCGCGAGTCCGGAGAGCAGCCCGACTCCGATCAGCACGGGGACGTTGGGAGCGCTGGGTCTGCTCGGCGCGGACGCTGGCTGAATGGTTCGGACGTTGACGAGGGACGCGCCGCTGCCGCTCGGCTTCTCCAACGTCTCGGTGACGATGTCGGCGAAGCTCTCGCCCACCGCGTTCGCCAGGTTCGCCGCTTGCGCAGGCGATGAATCCGTGACGGCGATGTCGATGAGCACCGTTCCTGCCGGCGATGACGCGCTGACCTGACTGGCGAGTCCGCCGACGGTCTGGGTGAGGCCGAGCTTCTCGATGACCGGATCGAGCACGATGGCGCTGACGGCCACATCGGCGTAGGTGGTGACAGCCTGTCGCGCGAACGTCGTGCCCTGGTTCAGATCGATGCTCGCGGCGCCCTCGCCCGTCCGCACCGAGACGTAGAGCCGGGTGGATGCGGTGTATTTCGGGCTGGCCGTCGCCGCCACGATGCCGCCGCCGATGCCGCCGAGCAGCATCGTGGCGACGACGATCGTCCAGTTCTTGCGGAGAAGTCGTATGTAATCGGGGAGTTCCATCATCGGAGTTTCGGGTCAGAGAGAGAGAATATGGACCATATCACATTGATATTCGTTACCCGAGTACGGACCGGAGCGTGCTGGTCCGGTCCTTCTGGATCGTCGGGGCGGTGAAACTGCGTGCAACAGGTCGCCAGCGGACGACCGAGTGCACAGCGGGGATCAGCACAAGGGGGATGGACCCGACCAGGAGGGCGGTGGACAGCTCTGCCCCGAGCGCGATGGTCAGGGTCGCGAACGCGCCGAGCGACAAAATCAGCGTGGTGAACCGGATGGCGGTCAGTTCCGAGTTCGGTCGGCGGTAGCGCATGAATGACGAGAAGATCGAGGAGGACCAGAGTGCGGAGATCAGCACGCTTCCGGCGAACGCATACGGCGGTGCGGTTTCGACGATGGGCAGGTCGACCATCGAGACGAGGAGTGATGCCAGGAGGGTGGCGACGATGCCGTACGCGGCGCCAGAGGTGAGCCCTGCTGCGACGAACAGCCCCGGCTGACCGAGCGTAGCGAACCGGGTGTCGTCGTCCGGTGTTTCGCCGCACTCCTTCGCCGCCTGCCGAAGTCCGCGAATGGCAAGCGGGGAGAGGCTGTTCTGCGCGGCCTGGAGCGGACCGACGAGGAGAGCGAGGCAGGTACGGAACGCCCCGGCCTGCGTGAGCGATGACCCGACGCCAATGACGATCACGAACGACCCGAGAACGGAAGCGAGAAGCGCGCCGTCGATGGCGAGGAACGATACGTCCCTTCGGTACTCGGTCAGGAACATCCTCAGGGTCCATCGACTGGTCGGGCGTCGACCGAAGGAGAGGGCAAGGGCACCGAGTGCGTACGAGGCCATCATTGCTGCGGGGAGGGTGGTGGATGCCATCGCGCCTGGAGCGAAACTGCAGGCGCAGCCGACGGCGAGGGCAGCGAGCACGACGCCGTCGCTCGCCACGATGCGCCCGAATCGCCCCGCCGCCAACTCGACAGCGCGGGCGCAGTCGTAGAGCGCGTATGACACGATCGACACGCCGAGAAGCGCTCCTGCGGCGATGGCGTCGATCGCCGCGCCGGTCGCGGCCACCGCGAGCATCGCCGGAAGGGCGACGAGCACTCCGGCGATCGTCGATGCGCGCTTGGCGTCTCTGGCCTGCTCCTCGTCGCCGGAGAGGAAGATCAGGACGGGCGCGGAGCTGAAGCCGCGGACGAGTGACATCGCAATGAAGAAGACAGACAGGAGCAGGGCGAATCTGCCCCAGTCGTCTGGGCGCATCGTCGCGCTTCCCGCGATCGTGATGGTCACCTGCGCCAGCGTGAACAGGATCTGCGCTGCGAGTGGGAGCGCCGCCCGTCTCAGTAGACGCATCGATGCATTTCTCTCGGAATGATGGGTTGTAGTTGAGTAATCATATTTGTGTGAATACTATGGCAGCTTGTCTTGATCTCGCTGAACCCGAGGAAACCGATGCCTTTCGAATCGTTGCCGCGCACCACCATCGCCGGCCTGCCCATCTGTGTGGCCACCAGGGCGGAAGCAGGACGCATCATCGCGAAGGCTGCGCAGTCCGGTCGGGGAGGCGATGTCCACCTGGTCAACTCGTACGTCGTGGCACTCGCCCACCAAGACCCCGAGTACCACGAGCTGCTGACGTCCGGCGCGGCGATCTTCCCCGATGGGAAGCCCCTGACCTGGGTGTCGAAGATCCTGCCTGGAAGAAACCTCTCTCAGGTGCGAGGACCGTCGCTGTTTCCGGAGATGATGGACACCGGCCGAGCGACCGGCCTCCGCCACTACCTTCTCGGCAACACCGAGGAGGTGCTCGCAAAGCTCACTGCCGAGCTGGAGCGCCGCTACCCAGGTGTGCTGATCGTCGGGAGTCACAAGTCGTACTTCCGTCCGCCCACCGCTGAGGAACTCGCCGCACAGGACGACGACATCCGCGCCGCAGCGCCGGACATCGTCTGGGTCGGCCTCGGAACCCCGCTTCAGAACGCCGAGATGCGAAGGATCGCGCGCGACCTCGGCATGGTCGCCATCGGCGTCGGAATCGCGTTCGACTTCGTCGCAGGCACCAAGCCGGTCGCGCCGCGCATCATGAGCACGCTCGGCATCGAGTGGTTGTTCCGCCTCGCGTCGGAGCCGCGCAGGCTCTGGAAGCGCTACCTGATCGGAAACGCGGTGTTCTGCTGGGCGGCTCTCGGTTCTCGTCGGTATCGCACGACGCAGCCGAACGGGTGAGTGCGACATGACCGATCCGCACTTTCCAGCAGGGCGTGCACGGCTGCGGGTGGCCGTCATCAGTCAGGTGCCGCCTCCCGTGCACGGCGCCACGCTGATGACAGAGCGACTCCTGGTCTCGCTGACCGAGGCCGGATACCCCGTCAGGCTGATCGACAGGCGGTTCAGCCGGTCGGTCGCGGAGATCGGTGCTCCGTCCGCGCGCAAGCTGGTGGCGGTCATCGGTCTCGTGCTGCGCACGTTCCGCACCGTGCTCTGCTGGCGCCCGCGCGCCACGATCTTCTTCGCGACTACGCGGCCTGGATCGTTCGTCGTCGACTGGATACTCTCCGAGGTGCTCCGTCTCTCGCGCGGCCGTGTGATCCTCTACCTGCATTCCGTCGGTTTCGCCGATCTCGAAGCTCGCAGCCGGGTATGGCGCTGGATGGTGCGGCGCCAGTTCTCCGCGTCGCGCGTGGAGGTGGTCTGCCTCGGAGCCTCGCTGATCGCAGACGTTCCAGCGTTGGTGCCGCGGGATCGCATCGTGCTCATCCCGAACACCCCGGCCGACCTGCCCGCCTCTCTCCCCGCCGTTGTCAGCGCGGGGCCCCGTGTGCTCTATCTGTCCAACTTCATCGCGGGCAAAGGCGCTGACGTGTTCGCCCGTGTCGTCGGGAAACTGCACACCGAGCTGCCGTCCGCGACGTTCCGCATGGCGGGGAATGTCGGCGACGCACGCACGGCGGCGCGCGTCGCCGGCGAACTCGACGCACAGGAAGCGCGGTCGCGCGTCGAACTGCTCGGTTCCGTCTCCGGTGCGGCCAAGTGGAGCGTCATCGGCTCGGCCACCTGTCTCGCCTTCACCTCGGAGCTCTGGGAGGCTCAGCCTCTGACGATCATCGAGGCGCTCGCCTCTGGAGTTCCCGTTGTCGCCTTCCGAGCAGGCGGGATGCGCGACCTGATCGTCGACGGAGAGAACGGCTTCCTGGTCGAGCCTGGTGACGTCGATGCCTTCGCGGAGTGCGTGAGGGTGCTGTGTTCCGATCCAGCAATGCGGCAGCGGATGGCGGAGGCCGCCCGCGCCTCGTTCCATGAGCGATACTCCGCCCGGGCGTTTGCGGCGGCGTGGGATGCGCGCCTCGCCGGGGGAGCGCGCTGAGCGGCGGTCGAGGGATCTGGGCCCCCGTGCTGGAGGACCGTCGATCGTTTCGGCGCGACACGCAGGGCACTGGTCAGCGGGCGCAGGCGATCGTCGTGGTCGCTGCGGGCTTCATGCTCGCGGTCGATCTGGCGGGCACGATCCGGTTCGGTTCCTTCAGCCTCGGGGCCGGGGTCACCGTCCTCGTCGCCGGCGCTCTCCTCGCCCTGTCGCCACTCCTCGTGCGCACCGGTGCCCCTCGCGTGGTGCCTCTGCCGCTCATGCTGTTTTTCGCGTACTCACTGGTCCGCGTCGCGATGTCGCCATCCATCGACGGCCTGCAGAACATCGCCGTCCTCCTCATGTTCGGGCTCGGCGCCTCTTTTGCCGCGCGTCGGTCGACGGTCGAGAGTGCCGGGCTGGGGGTCAGCGTGCTGGCCACCTGCGGCATCGTCGTCAGCCTTGTCGCGCTGTTCCAGGCTGCGACCGGGATCGTGGTCTACGGCACGCGGTCATTCGCGCTCGCAGCGCTCATCGCCGTCGCTGCCGCGATCGCCGTGCCGTCCGGCCGTATCCTGGCGCGCATCGCTCCTCTGCTGATCGTGGTCGCCATCGTCGCGAGCCTGTCCAGGACGGCATCGATCATCGCCGTCCTTCTTCTCGCAGGACTGGCGGTGCGCCTCCCGCGGGGGAGGAGGCTCGTGCTCGCTCTCGGCGGCCTCGCGGCGTCTGCCGTGGGCGCTTGGGTGCTCATCACAACGTTCCCTCCGCTTCGCGACCGATTCCTCGGCGGGGACAACGCGGCAGAGTTCGGTGGGCTGTCGATCAACACCTCCGGCCGATCCGCTCTCTGGGAAGCCCTCTGGGACAGCGCCGTCACGAACCCGGTGTTCGGCCACGGCCCCGGGAGTGCCACCGCCCTGGTCGAGTCGCGCTTCTACCCGATCCTGCTGCCGCACAACGAGTATCTCCGGCTGTTCCACGACCTCGGGATCGTCGGTCTCGCGACGTTCGCCCTCGGCTGCGTCGCGCTCATCGTGCGCATCTCCGTGCGTGCGGCATGCACGGATCACCCCATCCACTGGGCCGCCCTGTTCGGAGTGCTCGCCACCCTGGCCGCCGCAGCGACGGACAACGTCTTCGTGTACCCGTTCGTCATGGTCCCGCTCGCCGCGCTCATCGGCCTATCGCTCGGACTCCCTGCTTCAGTGCGTGCGGGACGACGAACGAACAAGTGAGGAATTTCACACCTTAAACCTTTATGGTTTGTTGTGGGATGTGGCGTATGTCACATCGAGAATCCGCACTCTTCCGAAGGATCCACAATGAACGCGCATCGCACCGTGCTCGTCACCGGCGGCGCCGGCTTCATCGGCGTCGCCATCGCACGCCGTTTCGCTGAGACCGCCGATCGCTGGGTCGTCGTGGACTCGCTCCACCCGCAGGTCCACGCGTCCGGCGAGCGTCCGGCCGAGCTGGCCGACGCCGCAGAGCTCATCGTCGGCGATGTCACAGACGCGAACGTCTGGGACGCTGTGCTGTCCGGCGTCCGACCGGACGTTGTCATCCATCTCGCCGCGGAGACCGGTACGGCGCAGTCGCTCGACGAGGCGACCAGGCACGCCGAGGTGAACGTGGTCGGCACCACCCGGATGCTCGACGCATTCACCAGGCACGGGATCGTGCCATCGCACATCGTGCTCAGCAGCAGCAGGGCGGTGTACGGCGAGGGCCGGTGGGCCAGCACGGTATCCGGAGTCGAGTCGTACCCCGGCCAGCGGACGCACGCGCAACTCGAAGCCGGAGAGTGGGACGTCGCTGGCGCAACGGCCGTGCCGTCGTCCGCCACGTCCACGGTCCCGCATCCCACCAGCGTCTATGGTGCGACCAAGCTCGCGCAGGAGAACGTGCTCGCCGCCTGGTGCGCGTCGCGCGACGCCGCGCTCACCGTGCTCCGCTTGCAGAACGTCTACGGCCCGGGCCAGTCGCTGATCAATTCGTACACCGGCATCGTCTCTCTGTTCTCCCAGCTCGCGCGGGACGGCAAGAGCATCCCCGTCTACGAGGACGGACTGATCACCCGAGACTTCGTCTTCATCGACGATGTCGCAGCGGCGTTCGAGGCGGCCGTGGCGGTCGGCGGCGCGGCCGGTCGGCGCACGCTCGATGTCGGTACGGGAGTCGGGGTGATGATTCACGAGCTCGCCACCGAGATCGCCGCATACCATGACGCGCCGGCACCGCACATCAGCGGCGCATACCGAGACGGCGATGTCCGGTACGCGGGATGCACGATCGACGAGACCCGTCGCATCCTCGGTTGGTCTCCCGCGTTCTCGCTGACCCAGGGCATCGTTGAACTGCAGACCTGGATCGCCGGCGAGCTCGGGGTGCGGGCATCGGCCTCCGCGTGACCGCCCCGCGCTTCACCGTGATCACCGCCGCGTTCAACGCGGAACAGACGATCGCGGAGTCCGTCCTGTCGAACCTCGACCAGGACTTCGATGGCTGGTTCGAGGTGATCGTCGTCGACGACGGATCGAGCGATCGTACGGCGCAGCGCCTCTCCGAATTCAGGGATGCCCGCCTCACCGTGGTCTCGCTCGCGGCCAACAGCGGCAGGGCTGCCGCGCGCAACCTGGCCGTCGCCCGTGCCACGGGCGACTACATCGTCCCGTGCGACGCCGACGATCGCTCCCGGCCGGGCAGGCTGTCGGCGCACGCGTCCTCCATCGCCGCTGCTCCTGATGCGGCTGCCCATTTCGGTAGCATCTGGGCGCTCGCTCCGACCGGAGCCGGGCGGCACTGGCCGACGATGCCGTCGACGGCGGATGACGTGGATGCGGCGTTCGGCAGAGGCCGGATGGGCGTCGCGCACGGCGCGAGCGCGTTCCGGGCCGACTGGTTCCAGACGGTGGGCGGATACGACCCCGCGATCCGAGTGGCAGAGGACTACGACCTGTTCGTGCGCGGCTGGTCGGCCGGGGCGTTCGTGCCGCATCAGGAGTTCGTCCTGGATTGCGCCGTGCGCAGCCGGTTCCCGCGCTGGGGCTACTGGTGGGACAACGAGCGCCACCGTCGTGCCATCGCCGCCCGCGCCGCCAACCTCGCCGCGTCGCCGTCTCGCGTTGACGCCATCGACCCCTACCTCGCGACCATGTCCACTCGCGCTCGCAAGGCGCTCGAGCTGGGCAGATACGGCGCCCATTTCGTCAACGATCTGGTCCGCGGCTGACCCGCGACCTGACTCTCGGAAGGAAACACCTCATGGGCAGACGCTCAGCCACCCGACGGAGGCGCACGCTCTCCCGCGGCGCCCGCATCGCACTCTGGATCGGCGGCGGTTTCGTCGGGCTTCTCGGCGCGCTCGCCGTGGCCGTCCTCATCTTCGTTGCGAGCCTCTCCAGCGCCATCAGCTCCAACATCACCACTCTCTCGTCGGAGGAGGCGTTTCCGAAGGAGTCGACCAGGCCGGCCGCGACGGAGAACGGAAGTCGCACCATTCTGTTCCTCGGCTCCGACGCGAGGGGCGCTGTCTCCGCCGTCGCCGACGACGATCCGGACAACCAGCGCTCGGACGTGATGATGGTCGTGCGCGTCGACGGAGACAGGAAGAACATGGAGGTCATGTCCGTCCTCCGGGACAGTTGGATAGAGATCCCCGGTCATGGACGAGCCAAGGCCAACGCCGCGTACTCGTGGGGCGGCGCGCCGCTGGCGGTCGCGACGGTCGAGAACCTCCTCGGCGTGCGCATCGACCATGTGGCACTGATCGGCTTCGACGGCTTCGCCGACATGACGAACGCGCTCGGCGGGATCACGGTGAACAACGCCGTGCCGTTCACCAGGGAGGGCTTCGACTATGTCGCCGGACCGAATCACCTCAACGGTGAGAAGGCGCTCGGTTTCGTGCGCGAGCGGTACTCGTTCACCGACGGCGACTATCAGCGTGCCCGCAATCAGCAGGAGTTCCTGCGCGCGATCTCGAACCAGGCGATCAGCTCCAACACGCTGACGAACCCGGACCGGATCTTCGCGTTCACGACGGCGATCAGCAAGCATCTCGCGGTGGACGAATCGTTCACCCCGCAGGCGATGTTCGAGCTCGGCGCGAGCCTGCGTGACCTCCGCCAGGCGAACATCCATTTCTTCACGCTGCCGACGGTTGGCACAGGGATGCAGGGCGACCAGTCGGTGGTCTACATCGACGAGGGCGCACTGCCGTCGATCCGGGATGCGCTCCGCGACGACACCCTGAGAGAGTGGGTCGCCGGCCAGTGACCCTCGCGCGTCGACCGACCTCCGCACGACCAATGACCCTCGCGCGACCTCAGCCGCACGCGCCCGTCACGCGACAGGCGCGTACGTCTCGATCGAGATGATTCCGGATGCGGGGTTGCTGGCCGACAGGTGCACGATCGAGAAGCCGCCGGTGTCGAGGTCGGCGGCGTCGTTGAGGTAGGCGCCGGGCATCGTGCCCGTGGCCAGGGCGATCTCGCGCATGATCTCGGGGAGCACGGGGCCGTGGCTGCAGAGCACGGCGGTCTTGCGGGAGCGCACCCGCTTGCCGATGACGCCGCGCACCTCGCCCCTGCCGTCCTCGTATGCGTCCTGGCTGATGCCTGGCTCGTGGCGCGGCTTGATGCCGGTGGAGGCGGCGAGCGGCGCGACGGTCGCGACACAGCGGACGGCGTCGCTCGTCACGATGCGCTTCGGACGCCAGGCCGCGATGGTCGGAACGTCGGAGCAGGCCTGCTTGACCCCGCGGTCGGTGAGCGGACGTGAGGCGTCGGAGCCGTCCCAGTCGCCGCGCGGCGCCGCCTTGCCGTGCCGGAGGGCGATGAGAGCGAACGTGGACGTCACTCCCTGCCGCACGAGCTTCTCGAACTCGTCCAGGATCTCGACATCGCGCTCGTAGGTGAGGTAGCCGCGCGCCTTCTTCAGCGTGACCCACTCGATGGCGGCGATCTCCGAGTTGGGGACGAAGGTCGACTGCGCGATGGCCTTGTCGCCGACCTCGGCCGCCCAGAAGTGCACGATCTTCTCCCGACCACTGGCGATCGGGTACGTGGAGATGCCGAGTGGGACTCCGAGCGCGACGCGCAGCCCTGTCTCCTCCTCGATCTCACGCACGGCGGTCTGGGGGAGGGTCTCGCCGGGGTCGACCTTGCCCTTCGGGATGGTGACGTCGCCGTACTTGGCTCGGTGGACGACGAGCACCACGATCTTCTCGTCCACGACGCGCCAGCAGAGGGCGCCCGCGGCGTAGATGGCCGCGCTCACCGCCTCGAGCCCGTGCGGGTGGAGCGTGGACGGTGGCTGATCTGCTGCATGAGTTTATTCTGCAGGTCATCGAGGGGCTGGCCTGCGTCGTCGAGGTTGTGGCGGGTCCACGTGCCGCTCTCGTCGAGCTCCCACGCGGAGGTGCGGTCATCGAACGCGCGGTTGAACAGCGCATCCAGTTCGGTGAGGTGCGCAGGGTCGGTGAGACGCACCAGCGCTTCGACACGGCGGTCGAGGTTGCGGTGCATCATGTCGGCGCTGCCGATGTAGACCTGAGGGTCGCCGTCGTTCACGAACGAGAAGATGCGCGAGTGCTCCAGGTAGCGGCCGAGGATCGAGCGCACCCGGATGTTCGACGACAGGCCCTTCTGGCCCGGGCGGAGCCCGCAGATGCCCCGCACCCACAGGTCGACGGGAACGCCGGCCTCGCTCGCGCGGTACAGCGCGTCGATGATCGCTTCGTCGACGATGGAGTTGAGTTTGATCCTGATGCCGGACGGCCGGCCCGCCGCAGCGTTCGCCGTCTCGATCTGGATGCGCTTGAGCAGTCCCTTCCTGAGGTGCAGCGGAGCGACCAGCAGGCGCTTGAACTTCTTCTCGATCGCGTAGCCGGACAGCTCGTTGAACAGCCTGGTGAGGTCTTTGCCCACCTGGTCGTCGGCGGTCAGCAGCCCCAGGTCTTCGTAGATGCGCGACGTCTTGGGGTTGTAGTTGCCCGTTCCGATGTGGCTGTAGTGCTTGAGGATGCCCTTCTCCTCGCGGATGACCAGGGCGAGCTTGCAGTGCGTCTTCAGCCCGACGAGGCCGTAGACGACGTGCACGCCGGCCTTCTCGAGCTTGCGGGCCCAGGAGATGTTGTTCTGCTCGTCGAAGCGCGCCTTGATCTCGACGAGGGCGAGCACCTGCTTGCCGGACTCCGCAGCGTCGATCAGCGCTTCGACGATCGGGCTGTCTCCCGAGGTGCGGTACAGCGTCTGCTTGATCGCGAGCACGTGCGGGTCGGCCGCTGCCTGCTCGAGGAACGCCTGCACGCTGGTGGCGAAGGACTCGTACGGGTGGTGCAGCAGGATGTCCTGCCTTGCGATGGCGGAGAAGATGTCCGGCTTCGCGTTCGGCTCGCTCGGCATGAGCTGGGCGGCCGTGGTCGGGACGTGGTTGGGGTAGTGCAGATCCGGCCGGTCGATCTTGGCGAGCACGAAGAGTCCGCCGAGGTCGAGCGGCGATGGAAGGCGGTAGACCTCCTGCTCCGTCACGTCGAGTTCGCGCACGAGCAGGCCGAGCGTGACCTGGTCCATGTCCTCTGTGACCTCGAGCCGGATGGGCGGACCGAACCGGCGGCGGAGCAGCTCGCGCTCGAGTGCCTGGATCAGGTTCTCCGTCTCGTCCTCGTCAACCTCGACGTCCTCGTTGCGCGTGACGCGGAACACGTGGTGGTCGAGGATCTCCATGCCGGGGAAGAGATCGCCCAAGTGGTTGGCGATGAGGTCTTCGAGCGCGATGAACCGCATCTGGTCGACCGTCTCGCGCTGGTCGATGCGCACGAAGCGGGGCAGCATCTGTGGCACCTTGAGGCGCGCGAACTGCTCCTTGCCCGTGCGGGAGTTGCGCACCCGGACGGAGAGGTTGAGCGAGAGCCCGGAGATGTACGGGAACGGGTGAGCAGGGTCGACGGCGAGCGGCATCAGCACGGGGAAGATCTGCTGCGAGAAGATCTCGCGCATCTGCGCCTTGTCCGCGTCGTCGAGCTCATCCCACTTGGCGACGGTGATCCCGGCCTCTTCGAGTGCAGGCAGCACCTGGTCGCGATAGACGGCCGCGTGCCGCGACTGCAGTTCGTGCGCCTTCTCGGAGATGTCGGCGAGGACGTCGACCGGCGCGCGGCCGACGTTCGTCGGAACGGCGAGGCCGGTCGCGATGCGGCGCTTGAGGCCCGCCACGCGCACCATGAAGAACTCGTCGAGATTCGTGGCGAAGATGGCGAGGAAGTTGGCGCGTTCCAGCACCGGCAGCGTCGGGTCCTCGGCCAATTCGAGCACGCGCTGGTTGAACGCCAGCCAGCTCAGCTCCCTGTCGAGGTACCTGTCCTCCGGCAGATCGGGGTCCGGCTCGTAGACGAACGGCGTGAAGTCGTCGTCGAAGTCGCTGCCGAAGCTGCCGCTCAGCCCGTTGTCCAGAAGGCCGTTCTCCAGTGTGGTGCGCTCGCCGTCCATCCCAACATCATTGCACCGTGTGCACAGCGGCGGCACCGCACCAGGTTAACTGTGGATAAACGGACCCTGTGCAGAGAGCCGGTGGGGTCAGGACCTGACCGACGAAGGGAGCCGGTCGTTGTCCTCTTCGTACACGTTGAAGCGGTAGCCGACGTTGCGCACAGTCCCGATCAGCGACTCCAGGTCGCCCAGCTTGGCGCGCAGCCGCCGCACGTGCACATCCACGGTGCGGGTGCCGCCGAAGTAGTCGTATCCCCAGACCTCGCTGAGCAGCTGCTCGCGCGTGAACACCCTGGACGGATGCGTGGCGAAGAACCGCAGCAGCTCGAACTCCTTGAAGGTCAGGTCGAGCTGACGGCCGTGCGCCTTGGCGGAATAGCTCGCCTCGTCGATGGTGACGCCAGACGCCTGGATCTTGGTCTGCGTGTGCTCCTGGGTCTGCCGCCCGATCGCCAGCCGGATGCGCGCATCCACCTCGGCGGGACCGGCGGTCTCCAGCACGACGTCGTTGACGCCCCAGTCGGCGCTGACGGCGGTGAGGCCGCCCTCGGTGAGGACCAGCAGCAGCGGCACCGTGATGCCGGTCGTGGTGAGGATCTTGCAGAGCGACTTGGCTCCAGCGAGATCGCGCCGCGCATCCACGAAGATCAGGTCGCAGCTGGGCGCGTTGACGAGCGACGCCGGCTCAGCGAGGATCTGCCTGGTGCGATGGCTGAGGAGCGCGAGGGAGGGGAGCACCTCCGCGTCTGGCGCAGAGGTGAGGATCAACAACTGCGCCACTCAAGCCTCCTGAACGTGCTGTGCGGCAATGCTACCGGAAATGCGTGTGAACCCTTTCCCGGCGGTTCAGGGCACAATGGAGGGGTGAGCGACAGCAGCATGGGTCCGGCCGCAGCCTTCGACGGCGACGCGACGCTCTCCCCAGGCGTCCGCTACGGGAGCATCGGCGCCGTCTGGCTGCTCGCCCTCGTCTTGGCCGTGCTGATCGCCGCGATCTCGCCCGTCGACCGGTACGCATCCTGGCTGTCCCTCGCGCTCGCCGCGTGCGTGCTGCTCGGACTGATCGCCCAGCTCGCCACCCAGCAGAAGGAGGGCTTCGTGAACAGGCTCGCCGCCACGGTGACGGGGTCGTTCGTCATCCTGGGGATCTTCGGGGTCGTCCTCGGCATCGTCGCTGCCGCGCAGTAGGCGACCGCGGGGGAGCCACGCCGTCGAGGCGGCCCGGCCGTCGCGACAGCCCGCGCACACTGACTAGACTGGCTGCATGCTGGTTGCCCTCGAACTCTTCTTCGTCGGACTCCTCGGTCTGGCATCGCTCGCCATCGCCGGAGTCTCGGTCGTCGTCGTCTACAACCTGTTCAGGGGCCAGCGCTAAGCGCTTCGCGACTCCCATGATCGAGATCCCGACCGATCTGCCCGCCGAACTGGTCCCCCTCTCCTGGTTGATCGGAGTGTGGGAGGGCACCGGTGTGCTCGACTACGCGGTCGGAGACGACCACACCCAGCTCGAATTCGGCCAGCGCGTGAGTTTCAGCCACGACGGCCAGCCGTACCTCAACTACTCCTCCACATCGTGGGTACTCGACGAGAGCAGTACGCCGCTCGCCGCCGAGACCGGATACTGGCGGCTCAGCCGCAAACTGATCGAGGGCGATTCAGGTCCTGCGATGCTGCCAGGCCAGGGCGCGCGGCCGTTCTCCACCGCCCAGTCGGTCGAGACGCTTCGCAACTCCCACGGCGGCTTCGACGTCGACGTGTCGATCATCCATCCCGACGGCGTGAGCGAGCTCTACCTCGGTCAGGTCAACGGCCCGCGCATCGACCTGGCGACGGATGCTGTCGTCCGCACGGCGGGCGCCAAGGACTACACGGCGGCCACCCGTCTCTACGGCCTGGTGGATGCGCACCTGCTGTGGGCGTGGGACATCGCCGCGCTCGGCCAGGAGCTGCGCACGCACGCCTCCGCCCGCCTC
>Ga0153994_1000049_pt1 | contig 84949 bp, 78 predicted proteins | sample TSNC078MetaG_FD_104735 | JGI IMG/M metagenome (GOLD analysis project Ga0153994, IMG submission 104735) | Attine ant fungus gardens microbial communities from North Carolina, USA - TSNC078 MetaG | ecosystem: Host-associated > Fungi > Mycelium > Unclassified | place: USA: North Carolina, Lumber...
CAGTAACGACTATCTGGCCGCCTCCGATGATATGGATGCCTTTATCAAATCGGTTATATCCACCTGTGACTATATCAAAGCAAAAAAACGCAGCCATAAGAATATGTATATCAGCTTTGATGAATGGAATGTATGGTTCCATTCTAATCAGGAGGATAATGATATCATGGAGAAGCATCCATGGCAGAAAGCCCCTTCTCTACTGGAGGATATTTATACTTTTGAAGATGCACTCCTTGTAGGTTTGATGCTGATTACATTAATCAAACATGCAGACAGAGTCAAAATTGCGTGTCTTGCTCAGTTAGTTAATGTCATTGCGCCAATTATGACAGAAGTCGGGGGAGGAACAGCGTGGAAGCAAACGATATTCTATCCTTTCATGCACGCCTCTAAATATGGCAGAGGAACGGCATTGTTTTCTATCATTGATACGCCAAAGCATGAAACAAAGAATCACGGTGAAATTACAGATATTGAATCTGTCGTTGTCCATAATGAAGAGAAAGAAGAGCTTACAATATTTGCTGTCAACAGGAACCTGAAAGAAGATCTGATTTTAGAATCTGATATTCGTTCCTTTAAGGATTATAAAATCTTGGAGCATATCATATTAGAAAATGATGATCTTAAAGCTAAGAATGGTGTGGGAATACAGAAGGTACAGCCAAAATCTTGCAGTCAATCCAAATTAGAAGACGGAACAGCTGTCAGCCTTTTGCATAAGGCCTCATGGAATGTTATACGTCTTGGTACCTAACAATCAGAGATATTTCATAATGAGACAGAAAATAAAAGTGAGGCAGGGAAGTTACCACTGCCTCACTCTTTTTGATAGTGTTTATGCCAATCCAGGGAATAGAATAAGTAGTGCGGCGACTAATATTACCCCTAAGAAAGTAAATAACACAGTTGTTATAGCAATTTGCGGGTACCCATCCTTATACTTAACATCAATAATTGACATCAAGGCTACGATTGCACCAGAAAATGGAAGTGAATCAAGGACTGTATTTGAAACTAACAATACACGGTGTGCAGCATTCGGATCAACACCAAGAATAGGAATAAATACGGTGGCAGCAACACCTAAAGCAATGATGAGACCTGATGCAGAAGCAGCAGCACCTAACAGTAATATCCCCATAAATGCCAGAGAGAGGAGTGCGGGACCTGGCAGGTTGGTGAATAGCTCAACAATCGTACCGAAAGCCGGAGCTGCTTCTATGGCATAACCTAAAGTGTAGTTAAGCAGGATGATAGCCGGAATACCTGCAATGGTAACACCATTATTCATACTGTCGGCAATAGTCATGATACGGCTTACTCCGTCTTTTTTCGGGATATAGCGACCGAAACAAATAATACCTGCGATACAGCCTACAGCCATGGCAGCCCATGGGGCATCGGAGAATATCGTACTAAAACCAACCGGAATAATAACTAACGGTATGATGGTAAGAATAACCGGCGGCAGATTCTCTCCGGTAAGATTAGCCGGTTGAAGCGGTCCGTATTCAAAATCCTCTTTATTCTCAGCAGCCTTCTTTACCATTTTATTGATATACCACATTGAAGCACCAAATACAAAAACAACAAAGATAAAACCGGGAATAGCAGCGGCATAAGACGTTGTATTATATTCAGCGAGGAAATTGATGCATAGGATATTGGGAACAGCCAGGCTTCCGGGAAGGGCAGTACCAATGGTGGTTCCTAATACCAGATGGACAGGCATGAAGCGTCTTGGAATATTTACTTCAGCCATAACGCCGGTAGCAATTCCAATCATGGTAAAGAGAGAAGCAAACGGGTCTACACCAACATAATTAAATATGGCATTCATAAAGATAATACAAAAGCTTCCTATTAATCGGCGCCGGTTTGCATCAGCATTTTTCCCCAACACATTGAGTAACCAACCCGAAAGGGAGGTCGCTGCGCCAGAGTCGATAAATAGTTTGCCAAATATAGCGCCAAACAAGTATAAAGGCAACAGCGTCTTAGCTTGTGTGGCAACACCGCTGACAAAAGCATTACCGTTTTCATCAATTCCGGACTTGAGCATGATATCAGAAAAAGTCTCCAGAATAGGCATTCCGTTGGTAATAAACACGACCATTACTGCAACGATAACAGTATAAGCAAGATGAAAACCTTTGTAAGTAAAAAATATAACGATAAAAAACGCAAGGGCAATTCCTAATAAGCCTACTAAATTTGACATAAAATAATCCTCCTAAAGTTTGTTTTTTGTTAATTCTTTTAAATGGTGACTGCTGCTGCAAATGCGGAGCGAGTGGCTTCCTGTATGGTGGCTGGTTTTCTACAATCGCCAATCATATGGAATTCTCCGGTGATACCGTAAAAAGAAAGCGCTTCGTCGGTTTTTGCTTTCACACCGGCAGAAATAACAATGCTGTCAGCGGAGATGGTATTTTCTTTACCATCTTTATCTATGTAAGTGACAGCGTGGTCGTTAACAGCGATAACCTTTGCACCAGTGACAGCGTGAAACAAAGGAAGAGCCTCCCAGGCTTCCTGAAACATGGAGCGGTAGTGAATCTTGGTGGTATCAGCCGCCAGAGTATCACGCATTTCCAGGACGGTAACATGGTGGTTATGCTCTGCAAGATACATACCAGCTTCCACACCGACTTCACCGCCGCCGATAACAACGACATTCTTGCCTAGCGATTCATGGTTCATGAAAGCTTTTTCAGCAAAGCAGATATGCTTACTGTCACTTAGTCCTGAGATGGGGGGAGCAATTTGAACTGCACCTATAGCCGAGATGATAACATCATAATTCTCCGTTTTCAATAAATCGGGAGTGGCTTTAGTGTTTAATTTTATAGTAATATTGTCCCGCTTACTCACTTGATAAATTAAAAAGTCTTTAAATTTACGCAGAGGCCATTTGAAATCAACATAATCAGAGTGGATAATGGCACCGCCTAATTTATCGGACTGTTCATAAATGGTGACATGGTGTCCTCTGTCTGCTAAATACATTGCACACCGCATACCGGCAGGACCACCGCCGATAATGGCAACTGTTTTAAGCTTCCTGACAGGCTGAATCATTCTGTCAATCTTATGCTCCAATCCAATGATTGGATTAACGGAACAGACGCTTTGGAAAGGGTCTGTTTCGCCGCGGCCATGGCATTTGTTACAACGTAGGCATGGCACAACATCTTCGTTGCGTCCCTCCAGGGCAAGACGACCATAGTCAGGGTTTGAAATCCAGGCTCTTGCCATTGAGATGAGATCAGTTTTGCCTTCGGCAATGGCTCTTTCACAGGTATCTAAATCCTGATAACCGCCAATGGTGGCGACGATAAGATTATCGACATGCTTCTTAACATATTCCGAATAATGGAGGAAAGGTGTTTCTTCCAGATTAAATCCGGTAGGATGCGCAGGATCTGCGTCAGGTGCCCGTAATTGAACAATGTCAATATACTTAGAGGCTTCCTTTAAAAAAGTAACAGTATCCGCCAGTGTGTATCCACCTTCAAGATCTTCGGCACTCCATAAAATTTCGATTAAGAAGTTTTCTCCCACCTGTTCCCGGACAACTTTTAACACCATAAGCGGGAACCGCATTCGATTTTCCAGGCTTCCCCCCCATTGATCTGTGCGGTGGTTGGTAATCGGTGACATGAACTTGGCAGGAAGATTGCCACGATAAGCAAAGTGAAGACTCAGCATGTCAAAATCCAGCATATTCAAAATACCGGCTTGCTCAGCATAGGATTTAGCAATCTTCTCAAGGGTTTCCTCATCATATTCATGAGGAAGTTTGTGCGCCTCAATCAGTTCTATTTCGAACTCATCCATGTTAGGAGTATCAAATGGACGTTCAATATCCCCTGAGGCACCATTAACATTACCCTGCACGATATTTGCCTGTTTCTTTCGCATTAAGGGATATGAAGACGGGGGACCGACAAAAATACCCATTGCTGCAATAGAATCATAAAAATGAATGGTATCGGCCAACTGCAGTAAATAATTTTGACAATTGCAATCGTACAAATCAAAATCAGGGAAATGGCCAAAATCCAGATCCATGGGAAACTGTTTGCCGATGGTACAGTTATTAATTCCCATACAAGTGACAATAGATGCGCCCTTTGCCTTGTTCGCATAATGGGAAATCACTGAATCGGCAGGATAGGGTTCGGGACCCTGCAAAAAATGGGGAAGTGAATTTGCTGCCGACATTCTGTTCTTCAGGACAAAGCCACGAACTTTTAATGGTGACAGCAAACTCTTATACTTCGGTTGCATGCATTCTCCTCCTTGTGCATTTTTTGTGAAAAACTTAAAATTTAATAATTTATTTATAAAAAAATTATACATTATCACCTTGAGATGTGTCCAATTCGAAAGATACATAATCAATAGTATAAAAAGAATAACCGTAAAGACATACATATTTTAGTAGAATGCATAGGACACATAGATGATGACTGATTATAGATGATTTAATGAATTATTTATCCTTTTTTCATCAATGGGACATTGACAGATTATAATAGAAGGAGTAATATGCATTATAAAAGATAACGTTGTTAATTGTTAACTTTGTTATGATATGCTGAGAGGGAATGTATATGGATAGAAGTGAATTGCAAGAAGCACTCATCGGAATCATCCATCGGTTTATGAAGACGAATATGAATGAGTTATTCGTTGATATTACAAGAGAAGAATTTTTCATGTTAGAGATGATTGGGCGGCATACGCAAGGAGAGAATGGTCATAAAGGTATTAATGTATCGGAATTGGCAAAGAAGCTGGGGGTTTCATCGCCGGCGGTATCCAGGATGCTTAAGTATCTTGAGTCAAAGCGACTAATCCGTCGCCAGGCAGATGAAACGGATAGAAGGAATACATGCGTATTTTTAACAACACAAGGGAATAAGGCGAGAAGCGGCACAATGAAGATGATGAATGACTTCTCAGATAAAGTCATAGCTTATATGGGAATGGAAGAAATGACTACTTTGCTTACTTTATGGAATAAGCTGGCAGATATTTTTGAAATAGAGTTGAAAAAAAATAAATCATGAGGTGATAGAATTGAGAGAAAAGTTGGCAAGATTTATGCAAGGCAGATATGGGGTTGATGACCTTTCAAAAGCATTGATGTATTTGGGCATCGTCGTCATCATAATATCGATGTTTACAAGATGGAGTATGATGACGCTGATTGGCTGGGTACTCCTCATTGCGGTATATGTTAGGATGTTTTCTAAAAATCATTCCAAATGCTATGCACAAAATCAGAAATACCTGCAGTATGTTAACAAAGTCAAAGGGTTTTTCAGGAGACAGAAAAGTCATATGACCCAAAGAAAAACATACCGTATATATGCCTGCCCTTCCTGTAAACAGAAGATAAGAATCCCAAAGGGCAAAGGAAAGATTGAAATCAGTTGCCCCAAATGTCGGGCAAAATTTGTAAAGAGGAGCTAATATGTTCGGATACATCAGTATAAATAAGGCAGAGCTTAAGTTTAAAGAATTTGACATATATCATTCTTTTTACTGCGGCCTATGCAGATGTCTTAAAGAAAAATATGGAAAAAGCGGACAGATGACGCTGAGTTATGACATGACATTTCTGGTAATGCTGCTTGCCGGTCTCTATGAACCGGAGGAAGAGACGGGCAAAGGTAAATGTATAGCCCACCCTTTTGAAAAACATATCTGGAGAAAGAATGAGTTTACAGAATATGTAGCTGATATGAATCTTCTTTTATCCTATTATAAATGTAAGGATGATTGGGCAGATGAAAAGAAGTATACAAAATTGATATATTCAAAAATTTTAAATCCCAAGTATAAAAAAATGAAGGATGCATATTCTGAAAAGGTTGATAAGATTGTCGGATTGTTAAAAGATATTACGGTCAGTGAAAAGGCCGGAGAAGATGATATTGATATGATGTCCGGACGTTTTGGCGAAATCATGGGTGAAATATTTGTATACCGTCAGGATGAATGGTCAGGCAGTATGTATAAAATAGGTTTTTATCTGGGAAAATTCATTTACTTAATGGATGCCTATGAAGATATTGAAGCTGATTTAAAAAATAAAACATATAATCCTTTACTTAAATTATACCAAGAGGATGGGTTTGAAGAATATTGTCAGCAAATTCTCACCATGATGATGGCTGAATGCTCCAAAGAGTTTGAAAAGTTACCGATTTTGGATAATATTGAAATCTTACGTAACATCCTATACTCTGGGGTATGGTGTAGGTTTGACATGGTTACAAACAAAAGAAAGAATAAGCAGGAGAAAACAGATGGGTGATCCATATCAAATATTAGGCGTTTCAAGAAGCGCGACTGACGAAGAAATTAAAAAGGCATACAGGACATTAAGCCGAAAATATCATCCTGATGCGAATATTGGTAATCCCAATAAAGATGCTGCAGAAGTGAAGTTTAAGCAGATACAGCAAGCCTATCAGCAGATTATGAAGGAACGTACCGAGGGCTATTCAGATCCGCAGAACGCCTATGGAAACAGGCAGGGAAACACCGGGCAGAATCCATATGGTGATGCCGGGAGAGGTTATGGTGATTTCAGGGATTTTGGTGATTTCGGTGGTTTTGGCGGTTTTGGCGGGTTCGGTGGTTTTGGTGATAATCAGCGGCGCCAGGGACCGACTTCAGAAACTAATGAGCCTCCGCAATTTAAGGCGGCGGTAAATTATATTAATAATGGGTATTATCAGGAGGCATTAAATGTACTCCGGGATATATCGGATAGAAATGCCAAATGGTATTACTATAGTGCATTTGCAAATTCGGGACTAGGTAACAATGTAATAGCCTTGGAGCATGCTAAAAGAGCAGCACAGATGGAACCGAGAAATACAGCCTACCAGCAGTTGGTCAGCCAGCTTGAAGGCGGCGGCGCATGGTATCAAAACAGGCAGAGCCCTTATGGAAGACCAAATACGGGAGGAAGCGGTCTCTGCTTACAATTGTGCATTGCAAATATGGTCTGTAATTTGTGTTGTGGCGGAAGTGGTTTTTGCTGCGGCGGACCAGGTTATATGTAGTGCATTCGGCGAAGCCGGGTCATACCGAAACGCATAAGAAAAGGAGATAAGATAGATGGGAAAAATCATCGGAATCGATTTAGGAACTACAAATAGCTGTGTAGCGGTTATGGAAGGCGGGAAAGCTGTTGTTATAACCAATGCGGAAGGCGCAAGGACGACACCATCAGTGGTTGCATTTTCCAAAAGCGGTGAGAGACTTGTTGGCGAAGCGGCAAAACGTCAGGCAGTGACCAATGCGGATAAAACAATTTCTTCTATTAAAAGACAAATGGGAACGAACTATAAAGTTGCCATTGACAAGAAAAAATATTCGCCTCAGGAAATTTCGGCGATGATTTTGCAGAAATTAAAAACTGATGCGGAGAGTTATCTTGGTGAAAAAGTAACAGAGGCTGTGATTACAGTTCCCGCCTACTTTGATGATGCGGGGCGGCAGGCGACAAAAGATGCAGGAAAAATTGCCGGTCTTGATGTTAAGCGAATTATTAATGAGCCTACAGCAGCAGCATTAGCTTACGGCCTTGACAATGGCGAAGCCCAGAAAATCATGGTGTATGACTTGGGCGGAGGAACCTTTGATGTTTCCATTATTGAAATAGGCGCCGGTGTGATTGAGGTATTGGCAACATCGGGTGATAATCATCTGGGAGGGGATGATTTTGATGAACGTATCGCAGATTATCTGATTAAGGAGTTTAAGCGCTCAGAAGGAATTGATCTTTCAAAAGATAAGGTTGCCCTGCAAAGGGTCAGAGAAGAGGCCGAAAAGGCCAAGAAAGAGCTTTCGGCATCTACGGCAACAAATGTAAATCTGCCATTTATAGCAACGGGCAGAGACGGAGCTAAGCATTTGGATATTAATTTAACCAGGGCGAAATTTGATGAGATCACCTTTGATTTAGTTGAACGTACGACAATGCCGGTTCAAGACGCTCTAAAAGATGCGGGATTGTCTCCCTCTGAGCTCAACAAAGTATTATTAGTCGGCGGCTCAACCAGGATACCTACCGTTCAGGAAAAGGTTCGGCAGTTAACCGGAAAAGAACCGGGGAAAAACTTGAATCCCGATGAATGTGTTGCCTTGGGAGCCGCCATACAAGGTGGGAAATTAGCGGGAGAAGCCGGATTAAACCAGGTATTGCTGATGGATGTTACCCCTTTGTCCCTTTCCATTGAAACGATTGGGGGTGTTGCTACCCGTTTAATTGAAAGGAATTCTACCATACCGACAAGATACAGCCAGGTGTTTACAACGGCCGGTAATTTTCAAACATCGGTAGATATCAAGGTGTTACAGGGAGAAAGACATTTTGCCAGAGATAACAAGTTGATTGGGAATTTTAAATTAGGCGGAATTAAGAGGGCACCAAGGGGTGTGCCGCAAATTGAAGTGACTTTTGATATTGATGTGGATGGTATTCTGGGTGTGTCGGCGAAGGACTTAGGGACGGGAAAAGAACAGCATATTACGATTACAGCCAGTTCAAACTTATCGGATACCGACATTGAAAAAGCGGTTCGTGATGCTGCAGAGTATGAAGCTCAGGACAAGGTGAAGAAAGATGCCGTAGATGTGAGGAATGAAGCCGAAGCGCTAATCTATAAAACTGAGCAGGCGCTTTCATCTGCCGGCAAAAAAATAGAAAAGACCAAGAAGACGCAAATCAAAGACGAACTGTCAAAGCTTAAAAAGCTTGTAAAGAAAACGAAGCCGGACACAATTACGGAAGAAGAGGCGCGGGAAATAAGATATGCTAAAGAACAGTTGGAAAATACGGCTGAAGACTTATTTCAGATGACATAATCTTAAGAAAAACAAGAACAATCAGTGAACATATGCTGATTGTTCTTGTTTTTCTTAAAAATTGTTTAATTTCATGATATCATCTAACGCATCTCGATATTTTTGATCCGTATGTACTTTAAAAGCATCAGGATCAATTGGAATGTCGCGTTCATTCATTCTTTTAATGCTCCAAATATACAGGATGTCCAAGGCGGGTATTAATTCTTCACCAATAGGTGTCAGGACATATTCAACTTTAAGGGGCATCACCTGATACTGAATTCTTTTGACAAGACCATCTCGTTCCAGTTCTTTGAGCTGTTGACTCAATACCTTTTCACTGACCGGCAGAGTTTTTTTTGTTTCGTTGAAACGGATATATCCATAATTGGCTATATGGTGTAAAATTGTAACTTTCCACTTGCCTGAAATAAGACCCATCACATATAAATAAGGATTAACATATTCCATAATCAAACCTCCTGGCAGCAATAGTAAATCTTATTTTATTATATAATATATGGATAGAAAAAGAAAGTAAAAATCCTTCGGTTACTTTGTAGTAACCAACTAACTAAATTGTAATTATTGCACAATTTTAGAGGCTGATATATAATAGAAGAGACGTGAAATATAAAAAGTTAAATTTATAACAATTTCCATATATAAGTATTGCACAAAAACATGATATATATATTTAGTTTATAAATAATATATAACAATTAAAAACCAAAGGAGAGGATATCATGGTAAAAAGAGCATTGGCAGATTTAAAAACTTATGAAGCGCCCGGTCATTTTGGTATGACGGCGATGCGTATTCATGGCAAAGAGGAAACGGGGGCTGAAAAGTTCTGGATGGGTTTATCCACTTTCCTTCCCGGAGGTGGTGCCGAATATGCCTACGAGGATAATCCCTTAGAGAAGGTGTATTATGTTCTTGAGGGAGAGATGACAGTGACTGATAAGGAAGGGAATAAGTATGTCATACATAAGAATGAATCTATTTCCTTTGCTCCCAACGAAGGCAGATATTTGGTCAATGAGTCAAATAGTCCGGCAACAATGCTGGTTATTCTCAATTATCCGGAATAATATGATAAAGAAAGGTGTGTAAAGACTTATGGTAGATAAACAATTTGTAGACAATATGTTTGATGTTAAAGGAAAAGTTGCACTGATTACAGGTGCCACAGGCGCATTTGGAAAAGCAGTTGCCGTAGGATACGGTCTTGCCGGGATGAAGGTTTTTGTCACCGGACGCGGCGAGAGTAAGTGTAAAGCCCTTTGCGACGAGTTGGAAGCACAGGGAATCGAATGTGGTTTTTCTACCGGTGATCCTGCCATAGAGGCAGATGTTGTCAAAGTGGTAGGCGATGCCATTAAAAAGTTTGGCGAAATTAACGTTTTAGTTACAGCGGCAGGATATAATCATGCTCAGCCTATTTTAGAACAAGATTTGACCGAATGGCAGAAAATCATGGATTCTGATGTTCAAGGGACGTGGTTATATTGTAAATATGTTGGTCAGCAAATGGTTAAACAGGGAAAAGGCGGAAAAGTCATCCTGGTATCATCCGCCCGTTCCAAAATGGGTATGGCCGGTTATACAGGTTATTGTACTGCCAAAGGCGGTATCGACCTGATGGCTCAGTCTCTGGCTTGTGAATGGACTGCGAAATATAAAATCAACGTCAATACCATTAATCCGACAGTGTTCCGTTCGGATTTGACTGAGTGGATGTTTGATCCGGAAAGCGAAGTTTATAAAAACTTCTTAAAACGTCTTCCAATTGGACGCCTTGGCGAACCGGAAGACTTTGTTGGACCTTGTATTTTCCTTGCTTCAAGTGCCAGTGATTTTATGACCGGTGCTAATGTTGCTACAGAAGGTGGATATTGGGCCAACTAATTGGAGGAGGCTGTGGAAAGGGCATGGAGATTTTATGGAGAATATTAGAAATATTCTAATCTGTGGTTCCGGGATGATGGGAAAAGGAATAGCCCAGATATTTTCGGGAAATGAAGATTTGCAGATTACCTTATATGATGTCTATGAATCAGATGTTTTCGGTGCAATAAGAGAAAATCTCTCTCAGCTAAAAGATAAAGGTATTATTAAAGAAGAAGACATCGAACTCAGAATAGGCAGAATGCAGTTTACAACTGACATTGAAGCTCAGGCTGTGAAGGATGCGGATTTAGTTGTCGAATGCGTATTCGAGGATATGGAAATCAAACAGAATTTATTTTTACAATTAGAAGGCATTTGCCGGAGAGACACAATTTTCTGTACCAACACCTCGGTGATGAGTCCCACTGAAATAGCTGCCAAGATTCAATACAAAGACAGACTGGTAGGCACTCATTTCTGGAATCCGGCATTTTTAATACCTTTAGTCGAAGTTGTGAAATCGGAGTATACGAAAGAAGATGTTGCTAAAACCGTCATGGATATACTGGAAAAGTCAGGTAAAAAGCCGGTACTTTGCCAAAAGGATGTCCCGGGCTTTATTGCGAACAGAATGCAGCATGCTCTTTGGCGGGAAGCAATCTATATCGTTGAGCAGGGGATAGCCGATGCCAAAACTGTAGATGAAGCAGCTAAGTACAGTTTCGGATTGAGATTACCCCAGTTGGCTCCCATGGAGAATGCTGATATGGTAGGCATAGACTTAACTTATAATATTCATGACTATATACTTAAAGATTTGTGTGATTCAAAAGAGCCTTCACCGCTGCTCGCAGAGTTAAAGGAAAAAGGTGACTTGGGCTTCAAAACCGGAAAAGGCTTTCAGGAGTGGACCCCGGAGGCCATTGAAGCATCAAAGCGGGGTCTTAATGAATATTTGATTAAAATGATTTATGGAAAATAATAATATGATTTAATTTTGGAGGTAATTGAAATGGAAAAAAAAGTATTTATTGATTTAACACATCCTTTTAGTGCGGACATTCCTCGCTGGCCTTATTTTGCCAAGCCGGTCATTGATTCTATGCACACCCTAGCAAAAGGTGGTGTTCTTACACAGAGAATCGATTGTGTTCAGCATACGGGGACACATTGTGATGCACCTCGTCACGTTATGGAGACTGAATTTGATGGCAAAAGAGCCAGATATACCCACGAAATGCCTGTTGATGCATACACAGGTGATGCGGTTTGTCTTGAAATCGAAGTTGAACGTTGGGGTTTAATCATGCCGGAACATCTTGAAGATGCCTGCAAGCGTGCCAATATTAAGCCTGAAGAGCTGGAAGGAATGGTTGTTTGCCTGAATACCGGTATGCATCGTAAATTTGATGACAGCAAGGAGTACTATCACTATTCCTGCGGTACCGGCATTGATGCAGGAAAATGGTTTGTAAAGCACAAAGTTAAGTGCGTTGCTTTGGATATGCAGGCTTTGGATCATCCGCTTCATACCGCGATGGGCAACAACGGTGGTACGCGCATGAATCTGATAGGTGCTTCCGGAAGACCTATTACCCAGGAATACACGGAGCAGTTTGGTGAAGAAGCATACGCCGAATTTGATAAAGAACTTTACATCAAAATTCACGGTCAGAAAGCATACGATGAAAAGTTTGGTGAATTAGAAGAAATCGGCTGCTGGGGGACCTGGGAACCCTGCCATAAGGAATTATTGGGTCACGGCATCGTTGGTGTTGAAAACCTTGGCGGCGATTTAGATAAAGTATCCGGTAAGCGCTTTAGATTTTTCTGTTTCCCAATTCGCTGGTACATGGGTGACGGCTCTATGGTTCGCTGTGTTGCCGAAATTGATGAAGGCGATGTGAATGATGTACCGGACAGAACTTATACATATGGTTCTATGTAATGATGGAGGTAGGAAATGTCTGATTTATCAAATAAAGTAATATTGACAGTAGCTACGACCGGAGCATGGCCGACAAAGGAGATTACGCCTTATGTGCCTATTAAGCCGGCGGAGATTATTGATGAGATTTGTAAATGCGCCGAGGCAGGAGCTTCCATAGCTCATATTCATGTGCGTAATGCAAAAGGAAAAGCCTCTATGTGCTATGAAGCTTTCGAAGAAGTTGTAACGGGAGTTCGCGCAAGATGTAATATCGTCATTAATACAACAACTTCAGGCGGCATTGGTTTGAGCGAAGAAGAGAGAATTAAGCCGTTTGTCGAACTGAGACCGGAAATCGCATCATACGATTGTGGATCAATGAACTGGCAGAATACATCTGTATTTGAAAACAATCCCGCTTTTCTGGAGAAATTGGGACTTAAAATGCAGGAATGTAATGTTAAGCCGGAAATAGAAGTGTTTGATGCCGGGATGGTATATAATGCACTTTATTATTTAAAGAAGGGCGTTCTCAAAGCGCCATTGCACTTCCAATTTGTTTTAGGTGCCGCCGGCGGTATGACGGCAACGATTGAAAATCTTGTGTTCTTAAAGAGTCTTTTACCGGAAGATTGCACATGGGGTGCATTGGGCATAGGTAAAGGTCATCTGCCAATTATGTATACAGCCTTGGCCATGGGCGGACACTTAAGAGTCGGCATGGAAGACAATATCCTGTATGCGAAAGGTCAGTTGGCAAAATCTAATGTAGAATTTGTGGACAGAACAACAAGAATTGTGACTGAGATTGGCAAAGAGATTGCAACACCTGATGAAGCAAGACAGATACTTGGCTTAAAGAACTGTTAACCTATTTGAAAGGAGTTATAAATTATGGCAATTGAATTTAATCCGATGCGCAGTTTAATTTATGTAGACTGTGCCAAAGAAGAGTACCGCCACAAATTAAAACACTGGCTTTATAAGTATCATGTGCCAGAAAGCATGTCGCAGTTTGGACCTTATGTTTCTAAGTATGCGTTTTATCCTGCACTTCCGACACCTCTTGATGGAGAACGTTTCGGGCCCATCCGGATGCAGTTAACTGAACATTACTGGATGGTTAACCCTATGAGTATGCAATTACAAAACAAGGCATTGAATGAGTATTTCCCCATTGATGTCTTAAAATGGCAGGGAACCGTTCCCGATGATGATTCAGAGGCTATGCTTGGCGGCGATGATGCCAGGTCTACCGGTGGTTCTGATACCGGGATGCCGCCATTTATTTTTGCCTTTGTACCCGTTTGGTGGGAAGAAGATTTTAAAGGTAAAGAGAGAACGATGGAGGATGGTCCAAATTACCGTTGGCAATTTGTCATGAATTATCCTGAGGGGATATCTGCAGAAGCTGGTGACAAGTGGTTTTATGAAGAAGTCATCCCTGCTTTTAAGGAAATGCCTGAAGTGACACGTATTTTAACCAGTAAGATTATTAGGGAGGTCAATGGCTGTCCTTTCCACAGAGTTGTTGAAATGTGGTTTGATGCGCCTTCCGGATGGCATAAAGCGGCTGTTGAAGGTGCTGCAGACATTAAGAAGCCGGACTGGGCGGAAACCGACTGCTTCCCTTACTTGAAGCCATATTTCAGATTCTCAAGTCTCTTCCTGACAGATATTGCGGAAAGCGATAATTATTCCCAATATCGTGGATATATTCCAATGAGATAAGAATTATGCCATCAGAGCTACGGCAAAAGCAATAGCATACTCACCATCAAAGGATAAGGATATCATCACTTGCTGAATATCCTTATCCTTTGCGATTGTCTTAGCATTTCCATGCAAAAAGACAATCGGCTGCCCGACCTCATTTTCTAATATCTCTATTTCGTTCAAGCGAACAATATTACCATCTACACCAAGACATTTGAATACTGCTTCTTTACCGGCAAAATGTGTGGCAAAGGAGTTTAAAGGAATGGAACGTGATAAAATCAAGTCCCGTTCTTTTTTTGTATAAGTCTTTTGGATAAAAGGATCATTTAAATCTTTAATGACAAAATCCAACTGTTTTATTCTAATAATATCTGTGCCAATACCCTTCATCGCTGCTCCTTAGACATTTGTCCAAAAATATGTGAAAAAAATATCAAAATATCGTGTGTTTGTTTGAGGAAAATCTCCATCATTAATGTTATTATTTTATATAAAGTATAGCATTATTCATAAAAAATCGCAATCTAAAAGAAGGGAAGGAAAACGATGAGCAAAAAGATAATGGGTATTACGGCGGGGAAGCGTGATGGGAACAGTGAAATTCTACTAAAAGAGGCATTGTTATACTGCCAGGAGGCAGGGGCAGAGGTTACAATGATTAACCTGAGGGATTATAACATCATTGACTGCAGTGGCTGTACCACCTGTTCCATGGGTATGGCCCAGGGAAAAAATGTGGGCTGTGTATATGATGATAAGGACGATAAAAAGCGTATTATGGATGTCATGCTGGCACAAGATGGCTTGATATTCTCTGCGCCTACATACGATTTGGAATGTACGGCAACGATGTCTAAATTCCTACAAAGAAGTCTAAGTTATGAAACGGCATTTTTAGAGACAATTCATGCTATAGAGCATAGAGATCGTGTGGGTGCATTGATTTCAGTCGGGGGATCTACCAGATCCTGGCAGTCGATGGCATTGGAAACTTTACAGGCAGGCATGTTTACCTGCGATGTAAAGGTCATTGACATGATGCTTGCAACAAGAGTACCGGCCAAGGGGCAATGTCTACTGAATGATGATTTGATTGCCCGGGCAAGACAGATGGGCGAACATTTAATGGAAGCCGTAAATACACCGGCATCTAAGCGTGAATGGTTAGGTGATGAAGATATGGGCTGGTGTCCAAATTGTCATTCAAATGCCTTGATTCTAGGAGAAGAGCAGTGGGATGGCCTTCATTTTTCAATAGAATGCCAAGTTTGCGGGGCAGGCGGTACATTAGAACAAACATCTGAGGGTAAATGGAAATTTGTTATTCAGGAGGACGGCTTGTGCCGTGACAGAACAACGGTTGAAGGAAGAGCTCACCATCTAAGGGAAATTGGAAGTACAGAAGGTGGATTTCATAGAAACCCTGAGAATCATAAAATAGTCAAAGGAAAAATGAAAAAATATAAAGAGGTACAGTTTAAAACTGTTTAATATATCATTAATATGGAGGTAAGAGCATGAAGAAAATGGAAACAGATATAATTGTAGTCGCAGCAGGTTTATCAGGACTGGCCGCAGCTATTGCAGCCGCAGAGAATGGTGCCAGAGTTATCACATTTGAAAAAGCGAACACACCCGGAGGTGCGGCCAATATGGGAATGGGTCCCCTGGGCGTTGGCTCTTCAATACAGAAAGACCAGATGATTACGCTTACACCCGGCGAAGCATTCAGAAGACATATGTATTTTACCCATTATCGTGTCAACGCAAGATTAGTTCATGATTATTATGCTAAATCAGGCGACACGATAGACTGGTTAATGGATATGGGTGTGGAATTTCTAGGTGTACAAAAGGCTTTCAGTGCGCCTGAGGCAACAAGAGCCTATTCAGATGGGGAGCTCACATGGCATGTGGTAAAACCGGAAGGCGGCGGTGCACCAGGACCGCGCTGCGCAGCTTCAATGATTAAGAGAATGACAGAACGGGCAATGGAACTGGGAGTAGAAATTATTCTGGAAACGCCGGTATATAAAATTATAATGGAAGATGGAGTAGCAGTGGGTGTACTTGCCAAAGATAAAAATGGAGAGGAAATTGAGGCAAGAGCAAAATCTGTTATCCTGGCAACCGGTGGATTTGGAGATAATCCACAAATGATTAAAGAAGAAACCGGATACGAGTTTGGCAAAACTATTTTTAATTTCGCCGTACCGGGAATGAAAGGTGACGGGTTAAAGATGGCCTGGGAAGCAGGTGCGGGACGAGTACCGGCGACGATCGAATTGATGTATCAACTACCGGATAATCTGAATCACTTTTTTGTTGAAGGCGCATTCCGTCAGCCGTGTTTATGGGTAAATAGAAACGGAGAACGATTTATGCCTGAAGATCAGATAGCTAATACAACCTTTACCGGACATGCAATTACGGCACAGCCGGGATGTATTGCTTTTTCAATATTTGACAGCAAAATGCTGAAAAGATATAAGAAAAAAGGTCCCGATATTATATCCCATGTGCATCCCCATGATTTGTTTGAACACTTTGAAGAACAGTGGAAAAATGATTTGGAATCCGGCTATGAACCGGTGACTCAGGCAGATACTCTGGAGGAACTGGCCGAGAAAGCAGGCATTGATGTAGAAGGATTTCTGGCACAAATTGAAGAATATAATGAGATGTGTGAAAATGGATATGATGAAGTCTTTGAAAAAGACAGGCTGTATCTGCAGCCAATTGAAAAAGCACCATTTTATTGCTGTAGACAGAATGTGGGAGGTTATGGTTCCTTAGGCGGTATCCATATTAATCATAAAACCCAGGTAATGACGCAGGAATCTAAAGTGATTCCGGGGCTTTATGCGGTAGGAACAGATGCATGCAATATTTATGGTGATAGCTATCCGTTTATATTATCTGGAAATACAATGGGATTTTGCTTAAATAGCGGACGTATTGCCGGTGAGAATGCAGCAGAGGAGTTAGAAGAATTTTAACGGAGGTTACAATGAGATTTACAATAGATGGAAAAGAGATAGTTGCCGAAGAAGGAAAATCTATTTTAGATGCTTCTCTTGCGGCAGGCATATATATTCCACATCTATGTAAGCATCCTGATTTAGAGGCGGTTGGTGAGTGCTGCCTCTGTTCAGTGGAAATAGAGGGAATTAAAGAAGCGGTTCCAGCCTGCAAGACAGAAGTCAAAGATGGAATGAAGGTTACAATTAATGGAGAGAAGGCAGACAAGGTTCGTAAAATGGCCATGGAGTTAATTCTTGCATCGCATCCGGCAGATTGTACCGGGTGCCCAAAGTATGGAAAATGTGAACTGCAGTCTATGTATCAATATATGGGCGTAGGACCGGAGCGCTGGAGAAAAAAATCTAGGGTTACGCCTAATAATGACAGCAATCCCCTGATTTCACATTTATTTACCAGATGTGTAAGATGCGGACGTTGCATCCGTGTGTGCCGGGATTTAAGAGGTGCTAATGTCCTTGATTATCAGGTGACAAAATCCGGTGTACGTGCCGGAGTTAAAGATGATATTCCCTTAAAAGATGCCGGATGCAAATTCTGTGGCGCATGTATCGAAGTCTGTCCAACCGGATCAATTATGGATGCTGTTGGAATGATTAAAGAAGACCGCACCTACAGTGATTCTGTCGTTCCGTGCCGGTCGGTCTGTCCTGCGCATATAGATATCCCAAGATATATTCGCTATATAAAGAATGGGGATTTTCAGAAAGCAATTGCAGTCATACGGGAGAAGATTCCTTTTCCGGAGACATTGGGAAGTGTATGTACCCATGACTGCGAAACTGAATGTAAAAGAGGAGAGTTGAGTTCTCCCATCTCGATATGTAGGCTGAAGCGTGCGGCAGCATCACAGGATGATAAATCGTGGAAGTTAAATACCCTGAAATTAGAGCCAACGGGCAAAAAAGCAGCCATCATAGGCAGCGGCCCCGCAGGACTTACTGCAGCATATTATCTGGCTAAAAAAGGACATAAGGTTGTTGTATTTGAAGAAAATGAAAAAGCAGGTGGGCAGTGCCGTTATGGAATTCCGGCTTACCGGCTTCCCGATGATTTGCTGGATAGAGAAATTAATGATATTCTGGAGTCAGGCATTGAACTTAAGACAAATACAAAAGTCGATATGCCAAAGGAATTACTTGATCAGGGATATGACGTTGTATTGGTGGCCGCAGGAACTCATCAGGGAAATGTGCTTCCAATTGAAGGTCATGACTTGGAAGGTGTTTATATAAATACGGACTTTTTAAAACAGGCACGTCTTAGCACACCAAGAACTGTAGGCAAAAGGGTAATGGTTCTAGGTGGAGGTAACGTAGCCTATGACTGTGCCAGAACCGCCATTAGACTTGGCGCAAAGGAAGTACATATTGCCTGTCTGGAGAACGAAAAGCAAATGACGGCCACTAAGGATGAAATTGAAGAAGGTGCCAAAGAGGGTATTATCCTTCATAATGCTCATTCATTTCTTAGAATTACTGGAGATGCAAAGGCAGAAGGCATAGAGCTGCAAAAAATAGAGGATTTCTATTTTGATGAGAACAACAAGGCTGTTCTGAAATTGGTGGAAGGTTCCGATGAAATTATCCCGGTGGATAATGTGGTTTTCGCAATTGGTCAAAAACCGGCAGGAACGATTGATATGGAATTAGAGCTTACTCATGGTCCATATATAAAGGTAGATGAGAGACTTCAGACAAGCATACCAGGTGTATATGCGGCGGGTGATGTGGTAACGGGTACAAAGTCTGTGATTGAAGCAATTGCGGCAGGGCGGATAAGTGCCCAGGAAATTGACAAATATCTTGGTGGAGATGGGAATATCTCAGAAGAACTTATAGAGCCTGAGATACCAGATCCTTTTATCGGAGAATCTGAAGAATTTGCCAATTTGCAGCGTGAAGCTCCGGAAATGCTAGAAGTAGGAAAAAGAAGCTGTAGTTTTGAACCGGTGGAAGAGGTGCTTGATGTTAAGAAGGCACAATGTGAAGCTAATCGCTGTCTGCAATGTGATTTAAGATTGCAGCTTACGAATCCATTGCTTTGGACAGAGTATTAGAAGGAGAGTACGATATGGATATGAATACAATGGAAGCTGTTAAGAATCTTGGCGAATCAGAATGTATCGTAGATTTCCTTTTAAAAACGATTTCGAATAATGAATGCAAAACATGTGGAAAATGCGTTTTTGGATATGAGGGGATCACTCAGTTGGAAATGATGCTTAGTGATATTACTATGAAAAAAGCAAAAACGGACGATAAAGAATTGATGCGTGATTTATGTGGACAGATGCTTCATCAGTCCATATGTGAAATTGGCAGCGATATAGCCGAGGTTATGTTGTTTGCTCTGGATAATAAAGGCGAAGAAATAGATGAGCATCTGATGAAAAAATCCTGCCGGGCAGGCATTTGTAAGAAGTTTGTGACCTATCATATTCTGGTGGATAAATGTATTGGCTGCACGGATTGTGCAGATGCATGTGAGGAGGGGGCAATCCTTGGTAAAAAAAGATTTGTACATGTTATTGACCAGAGTGAATGTACTCAGTGCGGAGCCTGCGCAGAGGTATGCGAAGAAGAAGCGATTATAAAGGCGGGAGCGATTAAGCCGAGAGGACCTAAAAAGCCCATCCCATGTAAAAAACGGTAACATGACATCAGGCGGATATACTTTATAATAACAAAAGTATATCCGCCATTATTTATTTAGAACCTTGCGCCCGTACAGCCAGCATAATCAGATTTTCAACAATTTCATCAACAGGAGCCGAACGTGAGAAATCTGTGACCGGTTTTGCAAAACCTTGAAGTAATGGTCCGGGTGCGGTTGCCCCGCTGAACATCTGAATAAGTTTCACCCCGATATTTCCCGCCTCTAAGCTGGGAAAAACGATAATATTGGCCTTTCCCGCAACTTCACTTGCGCTCTTCACCTTTTTTGCGGCAACCTGAGGAAGTAAGGCAGCATCTACTTGAAATTCACCTTCGATTTTTAAATCAGGACGTTTTTCGTTAGCAATACGTACGGCCTCTCTAACTTTGTCAACCAGTTCGTGCTCACTGCTGCCTTTTGTAGAAAATGAGAGCATGGCCACGCGGGGCTCCCAGCCAAGCAGGTCGTTCATCGTATTTGCTGATGCAATGGCTATATCGGCAAGCTCTGCAGAATTCGGATTTTGACACACGGCACAGTCGGTGATTGCCAATAAATCGTCTTCTGAAGTCTTAAGCGTTGGGGAAATGACAATTCCTAGGCTGGATATGGTCTCAACGTCATCTAGCATACCAATAAAGCTCTGTGCCGCTAGGATAACTTCACCGGTAGTATGAGTAATACCTGCAGCCAGTGCATCAGCTCGGCCTACTTTCACCATGGCAGCAGCAAAATTCAATGATTGTTTAAATTTACGATTTAGAGCCTTTTCAGAAAAATCACTGCTTATGGCCAAGTATTCACGGATAACAGCCTGAACTAACTCCTGATTGGTATTGTCCGCAATTTGCATACCGTTAATCGAAACATTGATAGAGGAAGCAAAATCTTTAATCATATCAGGTTGTCCGACCAAAAGTGGATTGGCAATGCCTTCATCTAAGATTCTTCGTGCGGTCAGATATACTTTTTGTTCATCCGTTTCAGGGAAAACGATTGTTGGTGGATTGGTTTTGGCCTGCGTGGCCAATTTAGCAATAAAATCATTTGTCATGTTTTAACACTCCTTTACTTTGTCAACTGAGGGTATATTTTAAAAGGCAGCGGTACGATAACCACTGCCTGATGAATTGCGCCGGGCATCGAATATAAAACAGATTAACGATAGACATAATCCCCTGCTTTATATTTTGGAGGTACAATTGGAAGTTGAATAAATGACGCATATCCGCCGCCGGTATGAATAATATGTTTCCCCTTATTGTCTGTTTCCCAAGATAATGGTTCAAACCAGCCTTCGCGGATATAACGTCCGGCAATTTCAACACGGAATGTCTGTCCTTTGTGCCAGATCCGGCTTGTTGGTACAATTTCGATATCACATTGAACGATTTCGCCCTTTTTAAGCTTCTCTTCCTTACGGTGAGCCTGAATCGGCTGGTACTTAGTTGACAGCTTTGGCTCCAATTCTCTATGAGAAACTCTCATTTTACCCCATGGTCCTGGGTGGGCTTCGCCAAGAACGTTGGTGGGCAGCCAATTACCATCTTCGTCAAGCTTCTTTAATGTGACGAATAAATCCATATCGTCATGTCCATCTGCCTCGACAAATAAGCGGATGAAGCTATATCCGGTAATTTCCACATCTTCATTGAAAGTGATGTCAAAGTTAACCTCTTCGTTTTCTGGATTATAACTGATTTTTGATACAGCCGGAACCGGTTCGTTGTTTAAGGAACAATCCTCGGCATTTAAATAAAACTTTGTATATTCAGTCCTCTTTAATGGGAAAGCCTGCTCCGGACGATTGGTTTGGTAATCACAATCGTAAGCGTCCATGACCTCTAAACGTATCTTTGGTGTCATTTCCCAGCCATTATGGATACCTTTTAAATATCTATCAAAGAAACGTGTCAAATCCACAATGTTGTCGGGATTATACATATCCGGCCATTCAAATTCTCTGTGGATACGCAGCCATTTCTTGGTTGATTTAATTTTTCTAAAGCCCGTCATCGATCCGGCCAAATGGAAGTGGCTCCAAGATGCACATGCATATGTAGGAATACGGATTTTAGACAAGTCAGGAATCTTATCCTCCCAATACTCGTTCATTAATGGATATTTCTTGCCCATGGCCACCTGGTCATCAATTAAACCAGGACCGGTCATGGAACTGACGATAAATTCATTAAATGTTAGTGCCGGGATACCGCCTTCATATAATGACTGGCGATAAATATCTGTCGAACCCTCCCATGGTGCAATACAAACCAGGTGAGGAGGGCACTGCGCGGCAATTCTCCACTGGGTCATGGCGACACAGGAGTTTCCGCTCATGCCGACCTTACCGCTACACCAATGTTGAGTGGCCAACCATTCAATAAAATCATAGCCGTCTAAAGCATCCTGGGTCTGGAACATACTGATATCGCCTTCCGAATGACCGACGCCTCTGGGATCCACATTGGCAACGGCATAACCTTTATGACACCAGTATCCGGGATCTGATGATTCGAATTTTGCCATGGTTGAGACGGTGCCGGGAACAACGCCCATGACCTGCCATTCACTCATACCATCGCCGGGACGTTTACCATACATGCTCCAAGATACTAAAACCGGTATGTTTGTTTGATCCTTAGGGCGATAGATATCGGTGTAAATGGTAGTTCCGTCTCTCAATTCAACAGGAACATCCTGTTCGCAAATGAGTCCGTCTTCTGCCACAAAGGTACGTTGATTAAATGCGGCGCAGAAACCATGTGCGGTAGAAGCCATACCGCCAAGCTTTGATAAATCCAAACCTTCTTCTGGATCAACCGGGACTCTGGATTTACGATATAAGGTTTTGATTTCGACACCATTAAATTCTTCTTTCTTCGTAAAAAGTTCTACTTCCGGTGGTTTTGGTATTTCTGACATAATAGTCCTCCTCGTATTATAAAATATATTATTTTTATACAATCTCCATGGCTGCCATATAACCGGCTCTAACGGCATCGCCAACTTTACCGGCCTTACTGCAATCGCCAATTATGCGTACTGGGATACCATATGCAAGCGATTTTATTTCGTTGACTGTTTTATCATCAGGTCGCATCCCCATTGAATAAACATAAGAATCTGCCGGGAATAAGCTCTCTCGTCCATCTTTTAAAACTTTTACACCCTTATTGGTGAATGCAAGGCACTTTGTGTTTAGCATTTGTTTGATGTGGCGCTTATCCATCTCGTCTAATAGAGCGTTACGATAATAACCAAAGGTTTCGAAAGCCATCATATTCCTCATTTCCACAACAGTAACTTCATGACCTTCATTTGCCAAATGTAAACCTACTTCGCATCCAACCAGACCGCCGCCCACGATGATGATACGTTTTCCTAACCGCTTCATGCTTGTATAAACAGCAAGTGCATCCATCGCCTTTTCTATACCGGCTATCGGCGGAACTAAAGGCTTAGATCCAACGGCTATTAAAATAATATCAGGATTGATGATTTCAATAGCTTGTTTTGTTAGTTCTGTATCCATCTGAATATTTGCGTCACTTTCAATAGCTTCTCTGATTAAAAGATTCTTAAAGTTTCTCAAATCCACCTTATCACGGTCTGTATCGGTGAAATTTATAATGCCTCCGAGTTTATTAGCCTTTTCTATTAAAGTTACCTTGTGTCCGCGTTCAGAGGCTGTGATTGCCGCCTGTAAACCGGCCACACCGCCGCCGACAATTAAAACATTCCGGGAGGTTTTAGGTAAAGGCATTCGATCCGGGTAATGACCAAATCCAGAATTTGGATTAATAGCACATCGACCCATTGATGCCGGGCTATAAATCTTTTTAACTTCTTCAGGTGACAATCCTTTTTCCCAGAGCGGCACATCTGTAGCATGTTCGCAAAATCCTGGATAACATTGGAAACAACGGACACAGCGTCTGATATAATCTTCTCTGCCGCTCATGGCCTTGTTTGGAAACTCCGGATCGGCAAAACCCTGTCGTCCTAACTCAATGAAATCGGCTTTCCCCTCGGCAATAATCTGTTCTGCCAATTCAGGACTGTTAATACCTCCGATAACAGCAACCTTAGACTGTTTGACAGCGGTTTTTACCTGTGCTGCGAATTCTACGTTTACTCCATGAATATCAAAGAAATCAGAAAATGTCTGAGTCTTATTTCCTAACCATTTTAATCCGTTGGAGATATGTATGATATCAACTTTTCCATCAATGAGTTTACAAAATTCGACTGTGTCCTCGATAGTCATGCCGCCTTTGACCCCGTCTTCGGCGCTGAATCTGAATTCGATAATCATATCCTCCCCAATAGCTTCTCTGACTGTATCAAGAAGCATAATCGGGAAGCGAGCCCTATTTTCCATACTGCCGCCAAATTCATCTGTTCTATGGTTCGTCCCCGGAGAAATAAATTGCTGCATATTAAATCCGTGTCCGCCATGAACTAAGACACCGTCGAATCCACATGCTTTTGCAAATCTAGAAATTGTTCGGTAATCTGCGCAAACCTTTTCCATCATTTGAGTGGTCATGGCTTTTACCTTTACACCATCTTCACGAACATATTCATCTGGTCCCCATGGCTCATAAGGGGGATGCGTTTCCGCCTGGGCACCTTCGTGACAAAATTCCAGATAGGCAATTGCTCCATGCTTTTTTATCCGGTTGGCATATTCCTTCATTTTTTCGAAATCAGAACCTTCATAAGTTTTAAAATCAATGGGGCGTTCCATAAATAAAGTAGTACCTTCTTCTGCATTTACAGAAATTTCGCCTGTTGAAACAGCGGCGAACCCTCCTTTAGACCGATTTTCCACCATACGATAAACATTCTCGGCTATTTCCGGTAAAAAATACACAGCATGGGAAAATAACGTGGGAGCAGCTATCAGGCGATTTTTATAGGTATAACCCCGAATCTTAATGGGACTAAATAAATTTGGAAAATTTGACATGAATTATTCCTCCAAAAGTTCAATAATGAATTCGGCGGCTTCACCAAAGGTTTTTTTTCTCCTGAATTCCATGAAAGGAATCTCCACATCATATTCGTCTTCGCAATAGGTGATTATCTGTGAGTAATTAACAGATTTCATTCCTAATTCCCCGAAAGTGGTTTCAGTATTAAACCTGGATACATCCTTATTAAATAAGGAAGAGGCACGTTCGGCCATTGTAGCGATGATTTGGTCTTTTAATTCCATAAAAAATCCTCCATTCATAATAGTTTGTTAAAAATTCATCGTTGTAAACATACGGATATTATAATATAATGCATATATAAAAACATCGTGCGAATGCACGAAGATATTTTTTTTCAAATAGCTATATTCGTATGGAATGACTAAAAAGCGAAGGAATGAACAAGCTATATGCATAAAAATATGAAAAATATTGGAAAAGGTGATTTTATGAAATTAAATGAGATGTTAGAAGCATTGGATAATTGCCCGATAGAAATATTTTGCAAGGAGAATTTCTCTGTAGATATTGGAGGTATTAAAATGATTGTGAAAAATCAATCAATGTTTTTGCCTAATATATTATACTTTGGACATGTAGCCAATCTTCCTAAAAATATGCAGACGGATTACTCCGTGAATATATTATGTTATGGTGATATCAGAAAAATAAACGTACACTATAATAGTAACCGGGTAAATCTTTTAGTGCTCAGTGACAAAGTAGATGCTTTTTCCATTTACAACCAGTTGCAGGAGATTTTTTTAGAAAGTCAACAAGTCGTTGCGGGGATGCGGGTATTTTTAGATGCCCTATATTCCGATGCAGGTTTGCAGGGAATGGCAGACGCTGCCTATGGCGTGTTTGGGAACCCACTTTTTGTTATCGATAATAGTTATAAATATCTAGCCATATCCTCGGGAACGGTGGCGAACAACCTGTTGATGGAACAGGAAAATAAATTAGGATACATTGCCGATGAAGGCATCCAATCAATTCGTAAAATGCAATTGGATGCTAAAGTAAGAAAAAATAAAAGACCTTTTTATTTTCTAAGTCCCGTACATCATAATGGCATGCTGGTTGGAGCCATTATGATTCACAATATTGAAGTGGGACATGTAATGATATATGAGTTGAACAAGCCTTTCGTTGATAATGATTATGAACTCTTACAACGCTTATGCAAACTTATATCCATTGAATTACAAAAAAATGATTTTTATAAAAAAAATAAGGGAACAATGTTTACTTTCTTTCTTGCCGACCTATTGGATAATCAAATAGGAAATCATAAGGATGCTAAAGGCAGACTGGAAGCTTTGGGATGCAAATTAAAGGAAGATCTTTATGTACTATCTATCACTATGCGTAATAATCTATCGTCAGAATCCAAGATGGAGCTCATTATTAATGAAATGCAAAGAATCGTTCCTGACAGCCTTTATGTAATTTATCAAAATTCCATTGTTGTATTACTTCATTTTAAATATGACAATAAACTGGAAGGTCATGCTTTTGAAGAATTATCTGACTATTTGAAAAACAATCAGCTTGTGGCTGGAATCAGCAATAATTTTAGGAATATACAGCATATGCGTCAGTATTATGAACAATCTTTAAAAGCAGCTTCCTTAGGATATAAGGTAGAAAATGAGTTTGGAATCTATCAATACGAGGACATGTCTATTTTTCATACCATGGAAATCTGTGAAAAAAATGGGCATAACCTGTTGGACTATTGCCATCCGGCTTTAGAGAAATTGATTCGCTATGACCAGAATAAAAATACCGAATTTCTCAATACGCTATATCAGTATTTGAACTTTTCTCAAAATACTATGAAGACAGCCAAAGCACTCCACATCCATAAAAACACCTTGTTATACAGGGTTGACAAAGTCAAAAAAATCACAGGGAATCCCCTGGACCATGGAGATGAACTAATAAAATTGCATTTTTCATTTAAAATTTTACAATATTTAAAAATTATTTAATAACACTTGGACGACTCCGTCATAATCGTTGATAGCAACTCGTATATTATTGAAGATTTGGGTTTTTCGAACAATAATTGTGCTGTTAAAGAGGCTATATTTGTTCGTATGTATGATGAAATCACATATGCATTATACTATAATAGTTAAAACCGACTAAATGTTAAAACATTAACGTGCTTTAAGTGAAATATCACTAAAAAATGCGTAATGGGAAAGGGGATTGTTATGAAACTATTAATGATGCTATGTGTAAAAGAAACTAGAGGGGAGGGCGCTTTATGAGTCCGGTTATTGGTTTGATTGGTATTATTATAGCATTGGCACTGTTTTTGATTTTGGTTTACAAAGGCTGGGCTTCCCATTGGGTTGCACCGATATGCGCTATTATCGTTGCCGTATTTAATCAGATGGCGCCGGAAGAGCTAATCAGTTCATATGTAAGTGGTATTACGGATTTGATGACAAGCTTGTTCTTCATCGTATTTTTCGGGGCGACCCTTGGCAAAATCTACAATGATACGGGAGCGGCATCTTCAATCGCAAAAACCCTGACGAATACTTTTGTTATTAAGAGAAAGGGAGATGCTCAGATTAGAGCTGCCATATTGTCGATATTGATTCTTAGCGCATTATTGACAATGGGAGGTATTGATGGCTATGTTTTAACTTTTACAGTCATTCCGATTTGCTTTGTCATTAGTGAAATGGTTGACATCCCACGCCGTTTTATCCCTGGTATGATGGTATTAAACTGTGGATTTATGGCGGCACCCGGAGCCCCCCAAATTGATAATATTATGGCGCAGGCAGGCGTCATGAGCGGCGTTGCCGGAAACGAGGCATTAGCTCCGGCACTGGCTGAGGGCTTTCACGTATCTTCAACAGCAGGTCTGATTCCCGGAATCATTGCCGTAATTATTATAGCAGGCGGCGGTTATTTTACACTGACGCATATGATTATCAAAGCCAAACATAATGGTGAGCATTTTGACTGGGGCTCATGCCCTAAGGTTAACGAAGGAGAGGAACGCAGTCTGCCCAACTTTGTTGTTTCCTTGATACCATTGATTGTTGTATTTGGTGCTTATACATTATTCCCGGTGGTTACCGGCATTGACGTAAATATTGCAATTGCCCTTGGATTGGGAATTGTAGTGGCCCTTGTTTTAATGGGACGTAACCTTCCGGAAAAGGATGGCAGAGGAAACGCTCTGAGTATGGGGAACTCAATCGTTCAAACGCTTAACAGGGGAACAGAGGATTACCCGGGTGCATTGTTAATGGTTACGACGCCGGCGGCCTTGGCCGCAGTTGTTACAGCTACCGCAGCCTTTGGTATGGTTATTGAAAGTCTGGCAGGCTTCCGCGCCCATTATATTATTTTAACCGTTGTTGTAGTATGCATCATTGTTGGAATGACTTCCTCTCCACCGGCGGCCTTGATGGTTGCACTTCCCGTGGTTTTGGGTGTCATGCTCGGTCAGGGATATTTACCAGATGAGGTACTATCGGCAGCACCGGCACTGACCAGGGTTAGCGCATTGGCGGCGACAACCTTTGAAACACTGCCGTTTAATGGTCTGATTGTCTTGACCCTTAAAATGACAGGAACAACTCATAAAGAGTCATATAAGCCGATGTTTATTATGAGTGTCGGGTTTACATTGCTTGGTACAATAGTTGCCGGAATACTTCTGATACTATTTCCCGGACTGGCATAAACAATTTAAGTTCTTATTCTTGTTTTAACCATTTGTGGATTGTCATACTAAAATTATAGTATGACAATCCACTTTATGGAATTATTTCAATTTCTAACTGGTTATTAAATAGATTGTGAAAAGGAGACAAAATATGGATCAACATGAAAACAATACAAAGAATCAGCATTTACCTAATCCTCAGTTTTTAGAACGATTGAAGTTGTATGAAGACACCATAGCCTGTAAAAAGACAGATCGCGTCCTGACAGCTCCAATGATAATGTACCTTCCAATAAACCTGTATGGACAGACTACAATACAGGCAGTGATGGAAGATTGGGATAATGGAAAAGAATCCTATATAAGATATCATCAGGAATTCCAACCCGATTTGGCATGGGGACCGCAGGCTATCTTTCCGTCGAATGTACTTGATATCCTTGACTGTCAGTATGTTCAATGGCCAGGAAGGCATTTTAATAATCCGAATAGAGGATTTCAGATTCTGGACAAGGAGTATATGCATCAAGAAGAATATCAAGAATATATTCAAGATCCAAGTGGTTTTATGCTTAATAAAGTGTTACCGAGACATTACGCTAAACTCCATGGATTGTCCATGATAGATATAACAAACCCCGTATATCTGGGTGGCCTTTTTTCATTTATTCCTTTTAGCCTACCTCCGGTAAAAGCGGCAATGGAAGCATTATCAAAAGCAGGAGAAGCAATGCTTGAAATAGCAAAAAAAGACGGCATGTTCTGTGGTATGATGGTCGGTATGGGTTTCCCAATGGCGCTTGATTATTGTGCTGTGGCGCCATTTGATATTTTTAATGATACCTTAAGAGGATTAATCAATACAACGATGGATATGCTTGATTGTCCGGAAGAACTATTGTCTGCTCTGGAAGTAAGCACTCGGATACAGGTACAGCAAATAAAAAAACAAATGTCGGACAGACCCATTAAAACAGTTGTGTTTTTCATACATAATGGAATGGATGATTTTATGAGTCTTGAACAATATGAAACATTTTAGTGCCCAGGATTAAAAGCCTGTATGGAGGCAGTCATAGAAATGGGCGGCGTTCCCAGAATATATACCGAAGGGAATTATGAGAATAAATTAGACCTGTTTGCTTCAATGCCGCCGGGAAAGGTCATTTATCACTTTATCGGAACTGACATGGAAAAAGTCAAGGGAAAACTTACAGGTATCGCATGTGTAAGCGGCGGCGTTAATGGTACTTTACTGGAATATGGTACCAGAGAAGAAGTCATAGCTGATGTTAAACGCAATATTGACATATGCGCCCCCGGTGGCGGATATATGCTTGACTGCAATGTAAGTCTTGATGTTGCAAAGTCGGAAAATCTTCATGCTATGTTTGATACAGCAAGGAACTATATGAAATATTAGTCATCATAATGTCAATGTATTGGATGGGAAAGATGCGTTTTTTTAAAGTGTTCGCTAGAAGATGGCGCCATCAATAAAGTATTTGACATGTATAGAATCAGTGATGGCAAATTAGCAGAACACTGGGATTGCGTTGAGCACAATGTGGAGCTTGATGTTCCCGTAAATGGCAATGACTTGTTTTAGTTGCTAGAAGTATAGTTATTTCTATTTAAATAATTTAATTATTATGTTAAAATAAAGACACTATAAAAATCCTGAGGTGATTTTATGACAAGTTCGCAGGTTCAATGTTTTATGTCTGTAGCAGAGCATCTTAACTTTTCGAAAGCGGCTTCAGAGCTTTTTATGGCTCAATCTTCTTTAAGTAAAAATATTTTAAACTTAGAACTTGAGTTGGGAATAAAATTATTTATTAGGACTAAAAAGTATGTAAAGCTTACACCTTCAGGTGCTATCCTATATGAAGAATTCAAAAAGTTAATTACACAATATGAAAAAGCTCTGAAAAAAGCTTTGAAAGTTAATATGGATACTGAAAACTTTATCCATATTGGAATTGTTGAAGCTCAAAAAACAGAAACTTTTCTTCCAAAGGCTATCAATAATCTTAAAAAGATGCATCCCTCTATCCATATCCGTTTTACACGGGCTAATTTTAAAAATTTAAGAGATTTGCTTTTAGAAAACAGCATAGATATTGCAATTACTCTTGGATTTGATTTAGCAGCATATGATTCGAAAACTTTTGATACCTATGAATTTTTAAGTTTTCCCGGTAAATGTTTCATTTCGACATATCATCCGCTTGCCAAAGAAGAATCTATTTCTCTTAAGGATTTAAAGAATGAGACATTGATTGCTATTTCTCCTGATATTTCAAAAGGCGGGTATGATAGATTAATCAGTGAATTCGAGAGGCGGAATGCAATACCTGAAAACATTCAAACAGTTGATTCGGTTGAGAATATTATGCTTTTAGTTGAATCTGGTTTAGGGATTTCGATTTTAGATGAAAATTGCATTATTTATGGCAAATCATCTATAAAACATATTCCTATCAGAGAAAATGCCGAGACTTCTTTAGTGGCTGTCTGGAAGAAAAGCAATATTAATCCGGTTGTTCCCATGTTTATGAATACACTTATGTGAAAATATCTTTCAGTTATCGCTTTTTGGAATAACTGAAAGATATTTTTTTGTCAATCCATTTTTTGATTTATGAATATTAACTAAATATTTTTTGATTTATTCAGTCATAGGTTCAATTTATGTGCAGTCTGCTTAGTAGCTTTTCGTTTTTGTTCTATGATTATTCAATATAACTATTTCCCTTTTTAATAATTACAGCGTATACTACCCTTAGTTAACATATTAACTTATTTTTGTCAATAATTGTAAAGGAGAGTGTATCTATGAAGATTTTAGCGATTTCCGGAGGAACAAAAGACGGGAATAATGATGCCATGTGTAAAGAGGCCTTAATGGGTGCGAAGGAGATGAGTGCGGAAATTGAATTTATTCGTTTGTTTGATTTACATATCGAACACTGTACAGGATGTATTGCCTGTGTTAATGCATTGATGAGCGGAAGAGGCAATCTTTGTGCATTAAAGGATGATTTTGATTGGTTACTGGATAAAATGCTGGATGCCGATGGTATCGTATTTTCCATTCCAATCTTTGAAAAAGGTGCTGCCGGAATCTTTAGAACAATTACCGACCGCTTTGGTCCCAGAATGGACAGGGGAAATAATATCATATCAACGAAAATTGCTGAAGCCACCAATGGCAAGGTGCCGGATCCAAGAATTTTAAAAGATAAAGTTGTGTCTTATATGGGTGTTGGCGGTTCTGACTGGGCAACGAGAATCCACTGTGATCATGCTATGCAGGCATTAACACCTATGTGGAAGATTATTGATAACGAAGTGTTTATGTGGTCAAAGGCTATTATGATGGAAGATGAGAAACTGGCCAAGGCCCGTCAAATCGGCAGAAATATCGTAGAGGCAGCCAAAGACTTTGATGTAGCTAAATATATGGGGGATTCAGGTGTATGTCCCCATTGCCATAGCCGAAATTTTTATTTAAATGATGACGCAACCCATGCAATTTGCTGCCTTTGTGGCATTGAGGGAGAAATTAAAATTGTCGATAATAAAGTACAATTTGTATTCCCTGAAGAACAGATTAAACATGCTCATGATACACTTTCAGGCAAGTTTATTCATGGAGACGATATTAAGGAGAATGAAGGCAAATTAGCGGCAATCAAGAAAACACCTGAGTATAAAGAACGAGTACAAAAGTATAAAGACTCCGTTTCGGCAATAAAGCCTGAATAAGAGGAATAAGTGGAGGGAGAATCATGGGTTCAGTTATTGGCTTGATTGGTATTATTATAGCATTGGCACTATTTTTAATTTTGGTTTACAAAGGTTGGGCATCCCACTGGGTTGCACCGATATGCGCCATTATCGTTGCCGTATTTAATCAGATGGCACCGGAAGAGTTAATCAGTTCGTATGTCAGCGGTATTGCGGATTTAATGACAAGCTTGTTCTTTATCGTATTTTTTGGGGCGACACTTGGCAAAATCTACAATGATACAGGAGCGGCATCTTCAATTGCAAAAACACTGACAAATACCTTTGTTATTAAGAGAAAAGGGGATGCACAGATTAGAGCAGCCATTTTTGCAGTATTGATTCTTACTGCATTATTAACTATGGGTGGCATTGATGGCTATGTTTTGACTTTTACGGTGATTCCTATTTGTTTTGTTATCAGTGAGATGGTTGACATCCCACGTCGTTTTATCCCCGGTATGATGGTGCTAAACTGTGGGTTTATGGCAGCACCCGGGGCACCGCAAATCGATAATATCATGGCACAGGCAGGCATCATGAGCGGTGTTGCCGGAAACGAGGCATTAGCTCCGGCACTGGCTGAGGGCTTTCACGTATCTTCGACAGCAGGTCTAATTCCTGGAATCGTTGCTGTAATTATTATAGCGGGGGGCGGTTATTTAACACTGACGCATATGATTATTAAAGCAAAACACAATGGTGAGCATTTTGACTGGGGCTCGTGTCCTAAGGTGAATGAAGGTGAGGAACGTAGACTGCCTAACTTCATTGTTTCCTTAATACCATTGATTGTTGTATTTGGTGTTTATACATTATTCCCGATGATTACCGGCATTGACGTGAATATTGCAATCGCCCTTGGATTGGGTATTGTGGTGGCCATTGTTTTAATGGGACGCAACCTTCCGGTGAAGGATGGCAGAGGAAACACCTTGAGTATGGGGAACTCAATTGTTCAAACGCTTAACAAGGGAACAGAGGATTACCCGGGTGCATTGTTAATGGTAACGACGCCGGCCGCCTTGGCCGCGGTTGTTACAGCTACCGCAGCCTTTGGAATGGTTATCGAAAGTCTGGCAGGCTTCCGCGTACATTATATTATTTTAACCATTGTTGTTGTATGTATCATTGTCGGAATGACTTCTTCTCCACCGGCGGCCTTGATGGTTGCGCTTCCCGTGGTTTTGGGCGTCATGCTCGGTCAGGGATATTTACCAGATGAGGTACTATCGGCAGCACCGGCACTGGCCAGGGTTAGCGCATTGGCGGCGACAACCTTTGAAACACTGCCGTTTAATGGTCTGATTGTCTTGACCCTTAAAATGACAGGAACAACTCATAAAGAGTCATATAAGCCGATGTTTATCATGAGTGTTGGGTTTACATTGCTTGGCACAATAGTTGCCGGAATACTTCTGATACTATTTCCCGGACTTGCATAAATTTATATTGCTGAATGGAGTAGGAGAGGATTAAATGAAAAAAAATTATTATTAAGTATTCTAGCATTGCTTTTAAGCGTAGAAATAAGTGCTTGCAACAATAAGCCAGATGATGTGGAAATACAGACAGGTTTAGAAGAAGACTTAGAAAAGAAAGAATCAGAGACAATAAAAACACCAGAGGGAATAGCATATCAGAACATTTTCTTTGATTATGCAAATGAAATTTCAGAAGATTCTGCAAAGAGTACTGAATTTACGACACCTGAAAAACTGAAAATTGACATTACCGTAGTAGATCAAAATGGTGCTACAGGCGTACAATTAGTAGGAGCTGTGGAAGAATCAAATACGATAGACTATTATATGAATGCATATGTGGCAGGCAATGAACTGACATTTAGTGGAGATATACAGTCTGCCTTTAGGCAGATTGGTTCTGAACCGGCTACAGAGATTGAAGTAACAGAAAGTTCCATAAAATTAATACCGAATCAAATCAATGCAGACGAGCCTGTAGATGAAGTAATCACCATAACATTAACGGACGGAATAGTATATAAAATTCATACAGTTAGCGAACTTATCGCCGATATGGATATTACTGCCAATGGGGAGGCGGATAAAGGCGTTTATACATTTGCAATTGATAAATTTCTAATAAGAGTTAACACGGAAGGAAACATAGTATATTATCGTAATGTCGGTTGTATAGGCACAGACCTAATGGCTGAAAATTTTATGGCGCAGGATACCGAAGATGGAAGGTTTTACACCTATTATGTAGAATTAAAGCCAGAATGGCGCAATGCAAATGGTGGATTCTCTAGTGGAATGTACGTGGTCATGGATGAAAATTACAGTGAAGTAAATTATATTACTTTGAATGCAAATGAGGATAAGAATCATAGCCATGGAGAAGGCTATCTGGATCAGCATGAATTTGTCATGTTAGGTGCAAACCACTGGATTGCCTTAAGCTATACACCAATGTTTGTAGAGAATTTACCTGGAAATGGCATTGACGGTGGAAATACCGGATATGTATATGCAGGAATCATTCAGGAAGTAGAAAATGGGCAGATAATTCAAGAAATCAATACTGTAGATTATGAAATTTTTTATCAATCAGCTCTGGAATGCAATGATTTTAAAAACAGTACCGATCAAGGAACAGCAGATGATTTTAAGGATTATGTTCATGTAAACAGTGTGGCAATTGATCCGAAAGATGGAAACTATATTATATCCATGCGGCATCAATATGCTGTTTATAAATTCAATCGTGAAACAGGGGAGTTAATGTGGACTCTTGGTGGAACCCAAAATGAATTCAGTGGACTGGATGATGTCATTGACGAAGAAGGAAATCTATTTATTGGGCAACATTACGTAAAATATGTTGATAGTGCAGTGGTTGGGAATGATTCCACGATAACTGTATTTGACAACCATACTAGTTTTGAGGAAAATCTAACAAGAACCCTTGAGATTGTACTGGATGAAGAAGCAAAAACTGCAACTGCAACTGCAACTGTAATTCAGGGAAGTGATTTAGATGCCATGACACAGAAAGTACATTGGGCAACTCATTGTGGAAGCGTGGAACACCAGTCTGATACGTCTGTCATTATAGGTTGGGGATTACATGGAATATTTGCTAATAATCCGGATACAGTAAATAATCAAGCCGTATTTACTGATTATAATCCTGATAGTAATACGGTAGTATTTGAATTGTGTGTAAAGAGAAACCCGTTGTTGGAGGCGCATGAAGGCTGTTTTTCATATAGAACTTATAAAAATGAAAATTAAATCATATAAGCCTGAATAAGAAAGAAGAGGTAGATTAATGATGTCTATTGAATTTAAACCGATGAGAAGCTTGATTTATGTAGATTGTGCTAAGGAGGAGTATCGTCACAGATTAAAACACTGGTTATATAAGTACCATGTTCCGGATAGCATTTCACAATTTGGTCCCTATGTTGCTAAATATGCATTCTATCCGGTTCTGCCAACCCCTTCTGATGGAGAACGTTTCGGACCCATCCGGATGCAGTTGACCGAACATTACTGGACGGTTAATCCCATGAGTAACGAATTACAAAACAAGGCCTTGACAGAATATTTTCCCATTAATGTTCTCAAGTGGCAGGGTACCGTTCCGGATGATGACTCCCAGCTTATGCTTGAGGGGGATGATGCCAGGGCTACCGGAGGTGAGGATACAGGAATGCCTCCGTTTATATTCGCTTTCATACCTGTCTGGTGGGAAGAGGATTTCAAAGGAAAAGAAAGAACTATGGAGGATGGTCCCAATTATCGTTGGCAGTTTGTGATGAACTATCCTGAAGGCGTATCAGTCGAAGCTGGTGACAAGTGGTTTTATGAAGAAGTCATCCCTGCCTTTAAGGAAATGCCGGAAGTGACACGTATTTTAACCAGTAAAGTTATTAGGGAAATCAATGGCTGCCCTTTCCACAGAGTGGTTGAAATGTGGTTCGACGGTCCAACTGCATGGCATAAAGCGGCAGTAGAAAACACCATAAGTATTAAAAAGCCGGAATGGGCTGAAAGCGATTGCTTCCCTTACTTAAAGCCATATTTTAGATTTTCCAGTGCATTTCTTACTGATATTGCGGAAAGCGATAACTATTCTCAGTATCGTGGATATATTACGATGAGGTGATTTGGATAAATATTGCTTGTTAAATAAAAAATTATTGATTTGGAGAAAGTGTATGAAAAAAATATTATGTATAACTTGTTTAATACTTATCTGCATATGCGTTATGTCAGCATGTAATAACAATAATGGCAGTAAAAGCAGTGATATTTCTGTAGATGAAAGTGCAGCTACCCAAACTAATGGAGAAAACATCCAAAAAGTTACAATTGTACATGTAAATGATATCCATGGATATGTTGATGAAACAGAAACGGCTATTGGATATCCTAAAATTGCAGCATTTATTGACCAAGTGAAAGCTGAGGATCAAAATACTATTGCCCTTGATGCCGGTGATACATTTGGCGGTTCTCCGAGTGTATCATTTGATCAGGGAGAAAGCGCTTCATCTGTATTAAGTACGATTGCATTTGATGCAATGGTTCTTGGAAATCATGAGTTTTTTCTTGATGTAGATCAGATTCTGAAATTAACCGATGTATTAAGTTATCCTACGCTGGCAGGTAATACAACTGGCACCGATGGAAGTGAGACTCCCTTTGAAGCTTATACTATCCTTACTATGGAAAATGGATTGAAGCTTGGCATCGTAACAGCTACAAATGGTATTAATAGTGATATTACATTCAAAGACCCGGTGGAATCACTCCAGGCACAGGTTAATGAAGTGAAACCTCAGGTAGATATTGTTATTGCCTTAACTCATTTAGGTGTCGAAGATTCATCCGGAAACACAAGTCAGCTTGTTGCACAGGAAGTTGAAGGTATTGATGTTATTATTGACGGGCATAGTCATACTGTTCTTGAAGAGGGACTGGAAGTTAACGGCATCCTCATTGCACAGACCGGCGAATATAGTAATAACATTGGCGTGGTAGAATTGACTGTTGTTGGTGGTAAGGTTGATTCTGTGAGCGCACGTTTAATAACAAAAGAAGAAATGGCAGATGCCGAAGAAAAAGAGGATACAGCAGTTGCCTTAGCAAAGCTTGTTGAAAAAAGGGATGTTTATTTAAAACAGGTTGTGGGAGAAACTACGGTAGATTTGATAGGAGTCAGAGACATTATAAGGACACAGGAAACGAATTTAGGTAATTTTTACACCGATGTTATGCGTGAGCTAACGGGAGCAGACACAGCAATTGCAATTGCGGGAGCTATCGGTGGAGAAATTCCGGCTGGTGAAATTACCAAAAATGATATTCTTTCTATTTCCAGGGTAAGTACTTCTTATATTGTCGTTGAATTGACGGGTGCAGATATTCTGGAAACACTTAATTCTAAAATCACAAAATATCCTGAGTCCTCCGGCTCTTTTTTACAGGTTAGCGGAATGACTATCAAGATAGATCCTGGCCAGGAAGCCGGCAACAAGGTGCATAGTGTAACAATCAATGGAAAAGACTTGGAACTTGAAAAAACATATACGATTGCTGTACCCTATGATACAGTTTCTAATAAAGGTTTAATTAATGGTACGATGATAAGCGATGTTTATGAATCCAGTGAAATTGTTTTGGAAGAATATATTGCAGCAAACAGTCCAATCAGCCCGCGGGTTGAAGGAAGAATTGTAGAGGAAGCGAAGTCGGTCGAATAATCTACGCATATTGTTAAGATAAGATGGATTACCGTTTTACTGACGGATAAAGTTGGTTTACGGTAATCCGTTTTTAATAAATAATTTTATTCTCAAAAAGAAAATATTGAAAAAAAAAAGAACTTCTGATATCATATATTATATACAATCACAAATATCGGAGGCAGACCATGGTAAAGAAAGTGTCTTTAGTAGATCAGATATATGAACAAACGAGAAAGGATATTGTTGACTTAGTTTATCCCCTGGGAAGCAGACTTTCTATCAGCGATTTACAGGAGAAATACGGTGTGAGCAGTACCCCGGTGAGAGAAGCGCTGAATCGTCTTCAAAGGGAAGGTTTAGTTGAATATGAAAATAATGTGGGTGCCAAGGTTATTCAATTGACGTCGAAAGATGTAGTGGAAATACAGCAATTGGCTCTTGTGTTACATACGGCAGCCATCGACTTTTCAATGAATAATGGCAATAATGAAGTGATGGCCGCAGAGATTCTTCAGCGCATTGAAGAATACAAAAAAGCGAAGAGTGTCATAGAGAGGACTTACAGCGTTCATCATCTGGTGGGAGTCTTTTATAAATATTGTGAAAATGAGCGCTTGGATGCCAATATGGGTTTTATCAAGGGACAGCAGTTGATTTTACGGAATCTGTATGGGAGCGTGACGAAACCGGAAGCCGGCAGGACAGATAACTTTATGAAAATGTACCAGGGTGTACTTAAAGGAGATAAAGACAAAGTTATTGCAGCACTTAAGAGTAATGAGAGCGAGGCGATGCAGACAATATTGGAGAAAGTTGTCTTGTAACTACTGCCAAAACTTATTTGTTTTTTTTGGTGAAATTTATTTTCGTTATTGGCTTGTAATATACGTTGGAAAATGCTAATATAACCATATATCAAATATCATGCACGATATATGATGAGAAACTTTTGAATGGCAAAAGGAAGAAGGTGAAATATGGATTTGATTAATCAAATTGCAGAAACTAAAAGCAATTTTGTATTTCTGGGGGAAGCGGGAAGCGGAAAAAGTGAGATTGCCATTAACTTTGCCAGACACCTATTGGAATTGGGGACAAAAGAGGTACATTTCTTCGATATGGATATGACCAAACCCTTATTCCGCTCCCGAGATATAAGGAAAGAAATTGAACATCTGGGAATTGTGTTTCATTATGAAGAACAATTTATGGATGCACCTACTTTGGTGGGAGGTGTTAACCGGTTTTTAAAAGATGAAAATTGCTATGTCGTTATCGATGTGGGGGGAGATTATATAGGAGCCCGGGCTATTGGTGGATTTGCACCTGCTTTAAATAGTGAGAATACAGTGGCATACTATGTGCTGAATGCATATCGGCCATGGTCTTATGATATAGAGCATATTGACAAGACATTAGGAGAGATTTTGGGCGTTTCTCACATTCACTTAGAACATCTTCGTCTGATTAATAATCCCAATACAGGATACACTACGACAACTGCCGAGTTTTTGGAGGGCAGCCGGAAGATGATGAAAACAGTGGCTCCTTATATGGAAGTTGAGTTTTCCTGCATCAAAAAAGAATTGTATGAAGAAGTGAAAAATCTGTTGGATGGGCCGGTGATACCGATTGATTTGTATCTCACTTATCCGTGGATTGATCAATAAATATATTCAAAAGAAAGGGGAGTCATTCATATGGCTGAAATTAAAGTAATAGCAGAACGCTGTAAAAGCTGCGGCTACTGCATCAAATTTTGTCCCAAAGATGTTATAGCCGTTGGAACCAAAGTGAATTCAAAAGGATATGAGTATGTTGAAGCAGTAAATATGGAGGCCTGTATCGGATGCTGCGCCTGTGGGCGCGTCTGTCCGGACGGAGCGATTGAAGTTTATAAATAAGGAGGATAATCAAAAATGTCAAGAGTACTTATGAAAGGCTGTGAAGCTATCGCAGAAGCGGCCGTGAGAGGCGGATGCAGATTTTTTGCCGGGTATCCCATTACGCCGCAGAATGAAATTCCGGAATACTTTGCGAGAAGAATGCCGGAAGTCGGTGGGGTTTTTGTACAGGGTGAATCAGAAGTTGCTTCTATTAGTATGGTTTATGGGGGAGCATCTGCAGGCGCTCGATCCATGACTTCGTCATCTAGTCCGGGGATTTCCTTGAAAAGTGAAGGGATTTCCTATTGTGCAGCAGCACGAATACCAATGGTCTATGCCAATATATCCAGAGGAGGCCCAGGTGTAGGTGCTATCCAACCGGCTCAGATGGATTACCTGCAGGCTACAAAAGCTTCAGGGAATGGCGGTTTTGAAATGATGGTATTTGCACCATCGACGGTACAGGAAGCTGTAGATATGACTTATAAAGCCTTTGATTACGCAGACCGGGATCGGAATCCGGTGCTGATACTGGCAGATGGTGTTATAGGAACCATGATGGAGCCGGTTGAGCTGCCGGAAATGAAAACCGATGAGGAGATTGCCTCAATCAAGGCATCGAAGAAAGCCTGGGCATGTACCGGCCATCAGCTTGATTATGCCAATCGTGCATGGATTGAACCGGGTCACTGGCAAACAAGCGATATGCAGCGGGCTAATGAAGAAGCTGCCGACATGTATAAGTCTTGGGAAAAGGATATTCAGGTCGAGGAATATTTGGTAGAAGATGCAGAAATTGTAGTTGCAGCCTATGGTATTTCGGCCCGTATTGTAAAATCTGCAGTTGATATATTGCGTAAGGAAGGCATAAAGGTTGGGCTGATCAGACCGCTGACAGTACATCCTTTCCCTTATAAAACCTTTGAAAATCTGGATTATGGAAAAGTCAAAGCGATTTTAGATGTGGAGATGTCAATCCCGGCTCAGTTTGTGCAGGATGTTGCGGTAGGAGTGAAGGGCCGATGCAAGATTGAAACCTGTCTTTGCTCTGGCGGCAACATCATAAGCCGAGAAGCAATTCTTGAAGCTGTCAGGAAAATCGCAGGAGAATAGGAGGATGGAAATGAAACAAATATATGCTAGAACAAAGACAATTCAGGAAGATAAAGTATCTGGCTTTTGTCCGGGATGTATGCACAGCACAGTCATTAAGCTCATCGGAGAGGTTTTAGATGAAATGGACATCGTAGACAAAACCGCATGTGTCCTTGGAATTGGTTGCTGTGGTCTCCATATGGACTACATTGCCTACGACAATACGACGTCACCCCATGGACGCGCATGTGCAGTAGCAACCGGTATTAAACGCAGTAATCCGGATACGCTGGTTTTTACATATCAGGGAGATGGTGATTTCGCTTCTATCGGTCTTGCGGAATCTGTATCAGCGGCAAACCGCGGAGAGAATATTACGGTTATTTTTATCAATAACGGTATTTATGGTATGACGGGAGGACAGATGGCTCCGACAACACTCATCGGCATGAAAGCAACCACGGCACCAAAAGGACGTGATGCCAAGGAGCATGGCTATCCGATGCACATGTGTGAAATTTTGAATCAGCTGACAGCACCGGCCTATTTGGAAAGAACTAGCTGCAATACGCCGGGAAATGTAATCAAAACAAAAAAGGCTATTGCAAAGGCATTTAAAAACCAGTTGACCGGGAAAGGCTTTTCAATGGTTGAGATTGTGACAAACTGCCCGACAAACTGGGGAGTAGATGCGATGAAATCATTGGAATTTATTGAGGAAAAGATGCTGCCGGAATACCCTCTGGGTGTTATCAGGGATAAATAAGGAGGAAATGATTATGGAAACAAATTTATGCGTTGCCGGTTTCGGCGGTCAGGGCGTCATGACGCTTGGAAAATTCCTTGCCTCGGCAACCTGTGATTCGACAGATAAAAACGTCACTTTTTTTCCATCATATGGTGCGGAACAACGTGGCGGGACAGCTAACTGTTTTGTGGTGATTTCCGATGGGGATATAGGTGCTCCTTTGGGAGACGTGATGGACGACTTAATTGTGATGAATGGTCCTTCTCTGGAAAAATTCATCCCTACTTTAAAAGCCGGTGGGAATCTCTTTATCAATAGTTCTATCGTGACAGATGAAATAGCAAGAGGTGATGTTAAGCTGATCAAAGCTCCCGTGACTGAAATGGCCTTGGAGATGGGTAACTCCAAAGTTTTAAATGTCATTATGTTGGGCGTATATGTCGGTTATACAGGAGTAGTGTCACCAGAAGTTGTATGGGATACAATTGAACACAAACTTGGTAAGAAGCCTAAATTGCTTCCGTTAAATAAAGAAGCATTTGAAAAAGGTTTAGAGATTGGTAAATCCCAGAGATAAGAACGAAAAAAGGAGAAAAAATGGTATTTAATAATTTTGAACAACTTGTTGAAAAGGTCAAAGGGAATCCTGCGATGAAGCGAATGGCCATTGCTGTTGCGGCTGATGAGCATACTTTAGAAGCTGCCATTGCCGCAAGAGATCAAGGAATAGAGCAGCCGATTTTAGTTGGTGATAAGGCTTTGATTTTGGATATTCTAAAAAAGTTAAATGCATCTGTTCCGGATGAAGATATATATGATGTTCCGGATGAAGCCGAAGCTTGTGAATTTGCCGTAAAACTGGTTCGGGAGGGAAAAGCAGATTTCCTGATGAAAGGTAAGGTTGACACCAAAGTCATTCTTAAAGCAGTTGTTAACAAGGAAAAAGGTCTGGGAAAAGGCGGAGTTATGTCCCATTTTACTATGTTTGAAATCCCTACCTATCATAAAATTCTTGTACCGGTAGATGGCGGTATGGTTACATATCCTACATTAGAACAAAAAAAGGCGATTATCGAAAATACCGTATCAACTTTAGTGGCTATGGGTTATGAATGCCCAAAGATAGGCGTGTTGGCCTGTGCCGAGAAGGTCAATCCTAAAATGCCGGAAACAGTCGAAGCAGATGCCCTGCAGCAAATGAACCGGGCGGGTGAAATCAAAGACTGTATTGTAGAGGGGCCTTTATCTTATGATTGTGCGGTTGATAAAGAAATTGCAGAATTTAAAGGTCTTCAAAGTAAGGTGGCAGGTGATGTCGATGTTCTGATAGCACCCAATATTCATGCCGGAAATATTATGGGTAAGATGCTTGCATGTACCTGCAAGGCTAAAATGGCCGGGTTTATCGTTGGTGCCAAATGCCCAATCGTGTTAACTTCAAGAGGCTCATCTGCTGAAGAAAAGTATTTATCAATTGTCGTATCAGCTGCAGCGGTCAATTAGGAGGTTATCAGAATGGAAAGATTATTAATTATAAATCCGGGTTCGACATCAACTAAAATTGCTGTTTTTGATGATGAAAAACAGGTGTTTGTCGAGAGTATTTCACACAGCAGTGAAGAAATAGCGAAATATGATAACATTGCAGATCAATATGGTTTTAGAAAGGAACTAATACTTGCTACATTGGAAACCTTTCAAATAGAACCTGAATCTTTGACCGGCATTGTTTCAAGAGGTGGATTATTACCACCGGTGAAAGCAGGAGCTTATAAAGTCAATGAGGATATGGTATGGCAGCTTAGGTATGCACCGCAAAACGAACATGCATCTAATTTGGGAGCTATTATCGCCTATGCGATTGCCCAGGAAAATAATATTCCTGCATTTATCTATGATGCTGTCACTGTTGACGAGATGATTCCGGTTGCTAAAATCACCGGCTTGCCTGAAATAGAAAGAAAAGGCATGGGGCATAATCTGAATATGCGTGCGGCAGCAATGAAGTACGCCAGTGAGAATGGCAAAGCTTATAAGGATTGTACCGTAGTTGTTGCCCATCTGGGCGGTGGTATTTCCGTTAGTCTGCATACGGATGGCATCGTCGCTGATATTATCAGCGATGAAGAAGGACCTTTTTCACCTGAACGTACCGGCGGACTGCCTATTTTCCAACTGCTTAAAATAGCAATGTCCGGTGAATACACTTATAAATCTATAATGAAACGCATTAAGAATCAAGGTGGTGTTATGGCTTATTTCGGTATCAATGATACCAGAGAGTTAGAGTCATTAATCCGTGAAGGCGATGAAAAGGCAAAACAGATTTATGAAGCGATGGCTCTTAATGTAGCAAAGGGTATTGCCCAGGAAGCTGTTGTCACTAACGGTAAGGTTGATGCCATTATTCTTACAGGCGGAATAGCTTATTCAGCGCTCTTTACCCAAATGGTTAAAGAAAGAGTTGCGTCTATTGCCCCCGTAGTCATATATGGTGGAGAAAATGAAATGGAATCCCTGGCTTTAGGTGGTTTAAGAGTTATGCGGGGACAAGAAGATGCAAAAACCTTTAAAAAAGTAGAATATTAAGTAAGATTACCAATTAATTGAAAAAAGGAACTATTGAAACCTAACGATATCTGGTTAGAATGGCAATAGTTTCTTTTTTTTGCCCGAATTGGAAAAATGCTGATAGAATACATTGTATATTTTGCCAACAAATATTATAATTGCTGTATAAAGAAAAAAATTAGTGAGATTATAATGAAGAGGTGGCCAGGATGAAAAAAATACTGCGTATAATCTTAATGCTATTAATGAGTATCATCACTTTTTCAGGATGTAAAAACAAAACAACTGAAGATATAAATGTTATATCCCGTGAAGATGGCTCCGGTACCCGTAGTGCTTTCATAGAGCTATTTGATATTGAAGTTAAGGAAGATAACGGTACGAGGAAAGATTTGACAACCAAAGAAGCTATTATCGCTAATAAGACTGACGTGATGCTTATTAACATCGCCGGTGATGAATCTGCCATTGGATATGGTTCTCTGGGGTCATTGAATGACACTGTCAAAGCACTTAAAATCGACGGTGTCGAACCAAGTGCAGATAATATCAAAAATGGTACTTATAAAATCTCACGTCCATTTAATATTGCTACTAATGGTGAAGCCACCGGACTGACAAAGGACTTTATTGACTTTATCCTTTCAGCCGAAGGCCAGGAAGTCGTTGCCACAAGCTATGTTACCGTCTCTGATCATTCACCTTCCTATGCATCTTCGGGAGACAAACCGTCGGGGCGGGTTGTAGTGGCCGGTTCATCTTCGGTAGCACCAATCATGGAAAAGCTCAAAGAAGCCTATTTAAAAGTCAATCCTGCGGCAACGATAGAGCTTCAAATCAGTGATAGCACCTCCGGTATGATAGGTACCATTGAGGGAACCTGTGATATCGGAATGGCCAGTCGTGAGTTAAAAGATAGTGAAGTGGATAGACTAACAGGAATAGAGATTGCCCTTGACGGAATCGTTGTTCTTGTTAATAATGAAAATGCGATAGATAATTTAAGCAGTGAAGTTGTGAAACAAATTTTTACAGGTGAAATGACGAACTGGAGCGATATCACCCAATAGGATTCACTTCGGGAGGATGAATATGAAGAACTTTAAAGAGAAATTGATGCAGGGAATATTTTTTGTATCGGCAATTACTTCTATTATTGCCGTGTTATTGATTTGTTTGTTCCTATTTGCAAATGGGATTCCGGCCATGAAAGAGATTGGATTTTTTAACTTTATTTTGGGCAAGGAATGGTCGCCATCAGATGTTCCGGCACTTTACGGGATACTGCCGATGATATTAGGCAGTATTTATATAACGGCGGGGGCCATTATCATTGGTGTTCCCATTGGTGTATTGACAGCTGTCTATATGGCGAAGTTCAGTTCAAAAAGGCTTTACAAATTGCTAAAACCGTCTTTTGAACTATTAGCCGGGATTCCCTCCGTTGTTTATGGATTTTTTGGTATTGTCATTATTGCACCTTTGGTCAGAACTGTTTTTGGCGGCAATGGCAGCAGTATTTTAAGTGCTTCTATTTTGTTGGGTATCATGATTTTGCCAACAGTTATCGGGATATCAGAAAGTGCTATTCGATCAGTTCCGGACAGCTATTATGAAGGCGCGCTGGCTTTAGGGGCAAGCCATGAAAGAAGTGTGTTTTTTGCGGTATTGCCTGCGGCAAAGTCAGGGGTTTTAGCGGCTGTTGTTTTAGGTATTGGCAGGGCAATCGGGGAAACCATGGCGGTCATCATGGTTGCGGGTAATCAGGCGCGTATGCCGGCCGGTTTATTGAAAGGAGCCAGAACGCTTACAGCTAATATTGTGATTGAGATGGGTTATGCTGCAGACCTTCATCGGGGAGCACTTATTGCCACCGGTGTGGTATTATTTGTTTTTATTTTGCTCATTAATCTTTCCTTTTCGATGATTAAAAGGAGGGAAAACAAGTGAAAATGAAGCGAAAACCATTTGATATATTTTTAGGAATCATAGTCAAAGGCGCTGCCCTTATGACAGCCTGTGTACTTATATTTTTAGTAGGTTATATTCTTGTCAAAGGGGTGCCCCATTTAAAGCCCTCACTTTTTTCGTTAACGTATACCAGCGAGAACGTATCCATTGTTCCGGCGCTTATAACGACAATTATAATGACTTTTTTATCTCTTCTTATTGCCGTTCCGCTGGGTGTATTTACAGCTATTTACCTTGTTGAATATGCCAAAAGAGGCAATAAAATCGTGGGAATTGTCAGAATAACTGCAGAAACCCTTTCGGGGATACCATCTATTGTATATGGCCTTTTTGGACTTTTATTTTTTGTTACTTATTTGAAGTGGGGATACTCATTGTTGGCAGGTGCGTTTACCTTATCTATTATGGTATTGCCGTTAATTATGAGAACAACGGAAGAAGCATTAATGGCGGTACCCGATGGTTTTAGGGAGGGGTCCTTCGGACTTGGAGCCGGGCGGCTGCGTACGGTTTTTAAAATTGTGCTGCCTGCGGCCATACCGGGAATATTATCAGGCATTATCCTTGCTATTGGAAGAATTGTAGGCGAAACAGCTGCCCTAATATATACGGCGGGAACTGTTGCCCAGATACCTCAGAATGCATTGTCCTCGGCCAGAACCTTAGCGGTTCATATGTATGCACTTTCAAGTGAAGGACTGTATACAAATGAGGCATATGCAACGGCAGTGGTACTTCTGGTTCTGGTTGTCGGTATTAACACTTTATCAGCATTTATTGCAAAAAAACTAACAAGGGGATAAAGGAAAGCATGAACAAATTTGATATTAATCATTTCGAGTTATTTTATGGAGACTTTAAAGCGTTAAAGAATATTAATATGGCGATTGAGCCAAGTAAGATTACTGCTTTTATAGGACCCTCCGGCTGTGGGAAATCCACTCTGTTAAAAAGTTTAAACCGTATGAACGATTTGGTCGAGGGCTGTAAAATAGACGGGGAAATACTTTTAGACGATATTGATATTTACAAAGACATAGATGTAACCTTATTGAGAAAACGTGTGGGAATGGTTTTCCAAAAACCGAATCCATTTCCGATGAACATTTATGATAACATTGCCTTTGGTCCTCGTACCCATGGAATTAAGTCTAAAGAAAAGCTTGATGATATTGTTGAAAAGTCTCTGCGGGATGCGGCAATCTGGGATGACGTTTCCGACCGGCTTAAGAAGTCAGCATTATCTTTGTCGGGAGGACAGCAGCAGCGTCTTTGTATAGCCCGGGCTTTAGCTGTGTCACCTGAAGTACTGTTGATGGATGAACCCACCAGTGCTCTTGACCCTATATCTACATCAAAAATTGAAGATTTAGTCGTGGAATTAAAAGATGAATATACCATTGTTATGGTTACCCATAATATGCAGCAGGCAACAAGAATCTCTGACAAGACAGCATTTTTTCTCATGGGTGAACTGATTGAGTATGGGAAGACTTCTGACGTTTTTTCGATGCCGAAAAGCAAGAAAACAGAGGATTATATTACGGGGAGGTTTGGATAATGAGAAATAAATTTGAAGAGCAGTTAGCACTGCTTGGCGAACAACTGCTGGAAATGGGCACGCTTGTTGAGAAATCAATAGCGGTTGCGATAGAAGCCCTATTGACGCATGATGTCGAATTGGCAGAAATAGCCATTGAAGCTGACGAAGAAATCAATGAAAAAGAAAAGGAGATAGAGAGCCTGTGTCTTAAACTGATTATGAGGCAGCAGCCGGTTGCAAGAGATTTGCGGATGATTTCCTCTGTTTTAAAAATGATAACTGATATGGAAAGAATCGGGGATCATGCCGCAGATATATCAGAAATCATCATCACATTACCTAAACGTAAAATCCTCAAAGAATTAATAGATATTCCCAAGATGGCCGAAGCGACAACAAAGATGGTGGCAGAGAGCATTTTAGCATTTGTGAATAAGGATATAGCACTTGCCGAATCAGTGATAGCATATGATGATGTCGTTGATGAACTTTTTGAAAAAGTTAAAGTTGATTTGATAAATCTGATCAGACAAGATGCGGATAATGGAGAGCAAGCCATCGCTTTTACAATGATAGCCAAATACTTTGAACGAATTGGCGATCATGCGGTAAATATTGCAGAATGGGTTATTTTCTCACTGACCGGTGAGCATAAGCGCAGTAGAATTATGTAGCACACATATTTTTCCGGTGAATATTATAATACCAGGAAAGAGGGTGCAAGGTTGGCAATTAAAATATTTGTAGATCAGGGTCATAATCCAACGGGAAGTCATAATGCAGGCGCCGTAGGATTTGGATTATACGAGCAGGATATCACATATAATGTAGGTGTTTATCTGGCCGATTTATTAAGCGCGGATCCAAGATTTGAAGTCCGCCTTTCGAGAAATACACCGGAGGAAGTCTTGGGAACAAGTAATGCTACCAGCCTGGAGGCAAGAGTTCAAATGGCTAATTCATGGCCGGCAAATTATTTTATCAGCATTCACTGCAATGCAAATGTGAACCCGGCTATCAATGGAACAGAAGTGTATGTTTATCAGGATTATACTCAGGCCTATTACCTGGCAGAGCATATTCTTGAATCGGTTGTTCAGGTTGTCGGGACAAAAGATAATGGCGTGCGGGTGAATTCTTCCCTATATGTACTGCGAAGAACCAGTATGCCGGCGGTATTGGTAGAACTGGCTTACTTAAGCAATTATTCGGATATGCTGTTATTAAGAGATAATCAATATGCCTTTGCTGTGGGGATATATTTAGGACTGTTGAGTTATTTAGATTTACCAAGGTTGTAATGCTGTTTTGACTGCTGTATAAAAGAGTGTTTGCAAAATGGCATTCTTTTGTGCAGCTTTTTTCTTAAAATTTTTAGTTGTTACATAGAATAAAATATTGTATACTAAAAGTTATCTTACTTTGCGTTATAATGAGAGGAATAAAGATGAGTGAATATGATGGAGGCCAGAGCCGTAACTTCTTAAGTAAGTCCCCGGTAAATACGGTTATTATTGCGATTAATGTCATTGTATTTGTCCTATTTGAATTGATCGGATCTACAGAAGATGTAGTATTCATGTTGAATCATGGCGCTTCTAACTGGGTCAGTGTATTTGAAGACAAGGAATATTACCGGTTGCTAACCGCTGCTTTTTTACATTTTGGTGTCGGGCACCTAGTTTCAAATATGATAGTTTTGGTTGCCCTTGGAGAAAGTCTGGAGGAGGCTTTAGGAAGTGTAAAGTATGCGATTCTTTATGTGATTGCTATCCTTGGTCCTAATTTGATTTCTTGTATGTGGGATAGGTATTATCAGCTGCCTAACGTTTCTGCAGGAGCTTCCGGTGCTGTATTTGCCGTGGCCGGAGGTGTTGTCTATCTATTATTAGTGAATAAGGGTCAAGTGGGCGATTTGGGCTTTGGAAGAATTGCTCTTTTTGTTGCCTTCAGCTTATACAGTGGATTTAGAGGAACCAATATTGATAATGTCGCCCATGTTTCCGGTTTGATCATTGGATTTTTATTAACAATCATATTATATAGGAAGAAAACGCCAGAAAACAGATACGAATATTATTTTTAGGTGGTAAAAATACTCGTTTTATGATAAATTATTATTGAGGTGTATAAAAGTGGACAATCTAAAGAGAATTTTATTAAAACTTAGCGGTGAGGCGTTGGCGGGAGATAAGGGTTTTGGATTTGACGAAGATACCTGTCTTGGTGTGGCTTCCCAGGTGAAACGGTTAATTGATGATGGTTATCAAGTGGCCATTGTTATCGGCGGCGGTAATTTCTGGAGAGGAAGGAATAGCAGCAAGATTATAGAACGGAGCAAATCAGATCAAATCGGCATGTTAGGAACAGTCATGAACGGCATGTATATTTCGGAAATATTCCGTACCAAAGGAATGGATACCCAGGTGTTTACCCCCTTTGCATGCAGTACCTTTACAAGCATGTTTTCACGGGATGCAGCGATAGAAGCACTAGATGCCGGTAAAGTCGTATTTTTTGCAGGCGGAACAGGACATCCTTATTTTTCTACAGACACAGGGACAACATTAAGAGCCGTGGAAATTAATGCCGATGCCATATTACTGGCTAAAGCAGTTGATGGGGTTTATGACAGTGATCCTAAAACAAATCCGACAGCGAAAAAGTATGATTCTATTTCTATTCAGGAAGTTCTTGATAAGCGCTTGCAGGTCGTGGACTTAACGGCGACGATTATGTGCATGGAAAATAAAATGCCGATGATTGTATTTGGACTGAATGAAGAGAATAGCATTGTGAATGTAATGAAGGGAAACGTCAGTGGAACATATGTATATGCAGATTAAGACAATAATGTGTAGGAGGAATTAATCATGGATGAAAGAGTAACAGTTTACGAAGCGAAGATGGAGAAATCATTGAGTAGTTTAGAGAGGGAGTATGCTTCCATCCGGGCAGGCAGGGCGAATCCTCATGTGCTGGACAAAATTGTAGTGGATTATTATGGTTCACCTACGCCGATTCAACAAGTAGGGAATATTTCGGTTCCCGAGGCCAGAATGATTCAGATTCAACCGTGGGATCCAAAGCTTGTCAAAGATATTGAGCGGGCGATACTGACTTCGGATTTGGGGATAAATCCGACCAACGATGGTAACGTAATTCGTTTAGTGTTCCCTGAGCTGACAGAAGAACGGAGAAAAGAGTTAGCTAAGGATATCAAGAAAAAAGGTGAGAATGCCAAGGTTGCCGTCCGTAATATTAGAAGAGAAGCCAATGATTCCTTCAAAAAGTTAAATAAATCAAAAGAAATATCAGAAGATGAATATGCGGATTTGGAAGAGGGCATCCAGAAATTGACAGATAAGTTTATAGATAAAGTGGACAAAACTGTTGAAGCTAAGACCAAAGAGATTCTTACCGTATAATAATTGGCTGTCAATTGGCAGCCTTTCCTTATGAGGAAGAAGCGATACATGGAGGAACAGTGGAGTGCAAAAAGAGATTGACGGGCAGATGCTTGACGTCCCCCAACATGTTGCCATTATTTTAGATGGCAATGGACGATGGGCCAAAAAACGATTTATGCCAAGAAATTATGGACATACTCAGGGGAGTAGAAACGTAGAAGAGATGTGTGAAATCGCATGGAACTTAGGGATTAAATATTTGACCGTGTATGCCTTTTCTACTGAGAACTGGAAGCGTCCGGAGAATGAAGTAGAGGCTTTGATGAAGTTACTCAGGAATTATTTAAAAGACTGCATTAAGCGGACGACTAAAAATAATATGCGGGTCAGGGTCATTGGTGATAAAACGGGTTTGCGGGAAGATATTCGTGAATCAATCATCAATTTAGAAGCGGTTTCCAATGTCAATACAGGCCTAAATTTTACAATTGCCATTAATTATGGAAGTCGCGATGAAATGATTAGAGCAATGGGTAAGATGGCAAAAGATATAGAAAATCATAAGCTTAATGCCGGGGAGATAACGGAGGCGTTGTTTGGCGATTACCTTGATACGGATGGGATACCTGACCCCGATTTGTTGATTAGAACCAGCGGTGAACAACGGCTTTCTAATTTTTTGTTGTGGCAGCTGGCCTATACGGAGTTTTACTTTACAGATGTGCTTTGGCCGGATTTTAAGAGAAAAGATTTAATAAAGGCCATCGAATACTACAATGGAAGAGAACGCAGATTTGGGGCGGTTTAAGGAGGAAGCATCATGTTCATAACAAGGTTAATCAGTGGAATATTGCTGCTGGCTATTGTTATTGGCGCTATTATTGCAGGTGAAGGAATTGTCTTTTTACTAACAGCAGTTCTATCAATTATTGGCCTGTATGAATTGTATAGAACATATCATATCCATAAAAACGGCTTAGGTATTGCCGGTTGCGTGGCAGCGATTATCTATATGCTGCTCATCTGGTGCGATATGCCACAGACAGGCATTTTGGGAATATGTGCCGCATTTTTAATTTTTATGTCTATTTACGTATTAAGATTTCCGAAGTATAATATAAGTGAAATCACTTTTGCGCTATTTGGTATACTATATGTACCGGTAATGATGATGCATCTATATCAGATTCGCCGCCTTGCTGACGGGTTCTTTATGATTTGGCTGGTCTTTATCAGTGCCTGGGGCAATGACACATGTGCCTATTGTGTAGGTATGCTTATCGGCAAACATAAGATGGCTCCCAGATTAAGTCCCAAGAAAAGTCTGGAAGGAGCGATTGGCGGCATAACCGGTGCTGTTATTCTAGGTGCCGGATACGGTCATTTTATGAAGGAACAGTTAGTTTCCTTTACTTACCCGGCTTTCCAATGTGCGATTATTTGCGGGCTATGTTCCCTGATTGCCATTGTTGGTGATTTGAGTGCATCCGCTATCAAGAGGAATCAAAACATTAAGGATTTTGGAACTTTAATCCCCGGCCATGGCGGTGTGCTTGACCGTTTTGACAGTATTTTATTGACGGCACCGGCAGTATACTTCTTAGCTGTTCATTTAGGTTCGGTTTCATGAAGAGGAGTTCGATGAAGAAAATAGCAGTTTTAGGCTCAACAGGGTCGATAGGGACCCAGACATTAGACATTGTCGAAAATAATAAAGATTTGACCGTGGTCAGTCTGGCCGCCGGCTCAAACATCACATTGTTGGAAAAGCAGATTCGAAAGTTTAAGCCCAGACTGGCGGCAGTGTGGGATGAAGAAAGGGCAAAGCAGCTAAAAACAAATGTCAAGGATATAGATATTAAAATTGTATCCGGGATGGAAGGCATGATAGAAGCGGCAACAATCGATGAAGTCGGTACTGTCGTTACTGCTGTCGTAGGAATGATCGGCATATTACCCACAATTGCAGCAATTAAGTCGGGTAAGGACATCGCCCTGGCCAACAAAGAAACGCTGGTAAGCGCAGGACATATAATAATGCCAATGGCAAAAGAATATAATATTAATATCCTCCCTGTGGACAGTGAGCATTCGGCGATTTTTCAGTCACTTAACGGAGAAAATCCCGAGAAAATCCGTCAAATTATTTTGACGGCCTCAGGCGGACCATTTAGATTAAAAGCCAGAGAAGAGCTTGTTGATATACAGCCCATGGCGGCCCTAAAGCATCCCAACTGGGTTATGGGCAGAAAAATAACGATAGATTCTGCGACGATGGTTAATAAGGGATTGGAGGTCATGGAAGCTAAGTGGTTGTTTAATGTGGATTTTGAGCAAATCCAGGTGATTGTACATCCCCAAAGTATTATTCATTCTGCAGTAGAATATGTAGATGGCAGTGTTATAGCTCAGCTTGGTGTTCCAGATATGCGGCTTCCCATTCAATATGCGCTGTTTTATCCTGAAAGAAGGTATTTAAACAGTGAGCGGATAGACTTTTTTGCTTTAGGCAGCATTTCTTTTGAAAGACCAAGAAGTGAAGTGTTTAAGGGATTGCCGCTTGCTTATCAAGCGGGAAAAGCCGGTGGGCTTATGCCGACGGTGTATAATGCCGCCAATGAAAAAGCGGTGGCAAAGTTTCTTGACAGACAGATAAAGTTTTTAGATATTTATGAAATCATTGAATTTGCCATGAGTGAAATTAAGAATGTACATCAGCCGACTGTTGATGAGATTTTAGATGTGGAGCGCATGACATATGAGTTAATTGAAAGCAGGTGGTGACTTGGGTATTGTCATTGCAATACTGATTTTTAGTATTATTGTTATTTTCCATGAATTTGGACATTTTATACTGGCTAAGCAGCACGGGATTGTTGTAACCGAATTTTCTATCGGCATGGGTCCGAAGCTGGCTGGTTTTACAAAAGGGGAGACTCTATATTGCTGGCGTCTTTTACCTTTTGGCGGTGCATGCATCATGATGGGTGAAGATGAGGCCATGGCTGAAGAAGGAAGCTTTAATTCAAAGTCCGTGTGGGCAAGGATGTCTGTTATTTTGGCAGGACCGATATTTAATTTTATTTTAGCATTTGTATTTGCCATGTTTCTGATTTCACAGACCGGTTATCGGGATGGCGAAATCGCCAGTGTAGAAGAGGGAAGCCCGACCATGGAAGCAGGTCTTGTGCCCGGTGATATCATTACTCAGGTAGATAATACGAAGGTTCGCATATTTTCCGATTTAACGCTCTATTTTTTTCTCAATCAGGGTCAGGAGTATGAAATAAGCTATCTGCGGGATGGTGAGACAAATACAGTAAAGGTCACACCGTTTTTAGATGAGAATGGCAGTTATCGTATCGGCATAGGATCGGTAAAGAAAGATGCTAATTTTCTTCAATTAATACAATATAGCGGCTATGAGGTCGGCTATAATATAAAGATGGTGGTCAAGAGCTTAGGAATGATTTTTAGCGGACAGGTAACGACTAACGATATTGCAGGACCGGTGGGAATGGTATCGATGATTGATGATGCTTATGATCAAAGCATTGATTATGGGATTATGTCAACTATTTTAACGATGGTTAGTTTAGTGATTATCTTAAGTGCTAATTTAGGTGTGATGAATTTACTGCCGATTCCGGCTTTAGATGGCGGGCGGATGCTATTTCTGATTTATGAAGCGATTCGGGGAAAGCCCATCAACAGAGAAAAAGAAGGTTTGGTAAACTTCGTTGGCTTTGCCTTGCTGATGGTATTGATGGTATTTGTTTTATTTAATGATATCAGACGATTGTTTACGTAAGAGAGGAAAAAGACGGATGTTAAGGAATCAGACAAGGGTTGTAAATATCGGCAATAAGGCAATAGGAGGCAATTATCCCATTGCCATTCAATCCATGTGCAATACGAAAACAGAAGATATTGACGCAACAGTTGATCAGATTTTACGCCTCGAGGCAGCCGGCTGTGATATTATCCGGGTAGCCGTGCCGGGCATGGAGGCGGCCGCGGCCATATCGGAAATTAAACCCAGGATACATATCCCTTTAGTGGGGGATATCCATTTTGATTACCGTCTCGCTATTGCCGCCATGGAAAATGGCGCCGACAAAATACGTATTAATCCCGGAAATATCGGAAATAAAGAACGGGTTAAGGCAGTCGTTGATACCGCAAGGAAAAGAAATATCCCAATCAGAGTGGGGGTCAACAGTGGCTCCTTAGAAAAACATATTATTGAAAAATATGGCAAGGTGACAGCAGAAGGCATTGTAGAGAGTGCCCTCCATAAAGTCAGGATGATTGAAGAGCTGAATTATAAGAATCTGGTTATCAGTATTAAATCTTCTGATGTTTTGATGTGTGTCAAGGCTCATGAATTAATTGCCAGAAAAACAGATTATCCGCTGCACGTAGGGATTACCGAGGCCGGCACAATGATATCGGGAAACATAAAATCATCAGTTGGTCTGGGAATCATACTTTATCAGGGAATAGGAAATACGATACGGGTATCCTTAACGGGTGATCCCGTAGAAGAAATAAAGTCGGCGAAGTTGATTTTAAAATCATTAGGTCTGCGGCATGGAGGAATTGAGGTTGTTTCATGCCCTACCTGTGGCCGGACGCAGATTGATTTAATAGCTTTGGCTAATCAGGTGGAAACAATGGTTCAGGACATTCCTCTTAATCTAAAGGTTGCGGTGATGGGATGTGTTGTCAATGGACCGGGAGAAGCGAAAGAAGCGGATATCGGCATCGCCGGCGGCAAAGGCGAAGGCCTATTGATTAAAAAGGGAGAAATCATTAAGAAAGTTCCTGAGCATGAATTGTTAAATGCCCTACGGACTGAACTGTTGAATTGGAAAGAATAAACCCTCATTTAACAAAGGGATGGATGGTCAAATGAGGGGAGGAGTGATACTTGATGGACACATGTTTTTTTACGGTGTTTCCGGTTTTACAATTAAATAGCAATTTGCACGACCTGTTTGCCGATGTTAACGTTGAAAAAATGACTGCCAACAAGTTTAAAAAGTATATAAAAATCCATATCCGCAGCGGTCATCTCATTAAAAGAAATGAGATTATTGATGTGGAAAAAGAAATTAAGGCCCAGTTATTTAATGACCCGGAAATACAAATAAAGCTGGTAGAGTATTATCAGTTATCTTCTCAGTATACCCCAGAGGCTCTGATGGATATTTATCTGGATTCTTTTGTCGATGAACTTAGGAAAGACAGTGAGTTAGAAGCCAATCTGTTTTATAAGGCAGGAAAAACCTTTGTAGGTGATAATATATTGAAAATCAGCGTGGAAGATAATCTGATTGCATCTGTTAAGATGGAACGGGTTAAAGAGAAACTAATCGGCATATATAAAACCAGATTTGACCTGGATATTCAGGTGGATTTAGAGTATATCCAAATGAAAAAGAACCGCCATGCTAAAGCAGCCGATGCCGTCGTTCAAAAAGAAGTTGCCGATATTATGACCACTTATGAACAGAATGCGAAAGAGGCCGCTCAGAAAAAATCAGAGCAGGCAAAGGAAAAGAAAAAAGAATTTGTCAAGAAAGATTATAATTATAAGAAGATTGATGATACCAATATTTTTTATGGCAGAGGCTTTGAAGGTGACGAAATTCCGATTTCCGATGTAAATGATGAAATTGGTGAGACCGTTGTACGAGGAAAGATATTCAATGTAGAAACCAGAGAAATAAAGAATGAAAAAACCCTTGTTATTTTTTCTTTAACCGATTTTAGCGACAGCATCACAGCTAAAATATTTATAAGAAACGATGCATTGCCTGATGTGCTGGGGAATTTAAAAAAAGGAGCCTTCATCAAAATGAAGGCCATGGCGATTGTCGATAAATATGATAAAGAGGTAACCTTAGTATCCGTTATGGGAATTAAAACAATTCCTGATTTTACTGTGAAAAGAGTGGATAACAGTCCGAGAAAACGGGTGGAGCTTCATGCCCATACCACCATGAGTGACATGGATAGTGTAGCCGATACTAAAAAATTGATTCAGATCGCCATGGGATTTGGCCATACGGCCATGGCCATCACAGATCATGGCGTTGTACAGGCTTTTCCTGAGGCGAATCACGCTGTCGAAAAAAGTAATTTTAAAGTGATTTATGGTGTTGAAGCCTATATTGTTAATGACATGCAGCAGATTGTTTATCAACCTAAGGGTCAGAATCTTGATAGTGAGTTTGTTGTTTTTGATATTGAAACAACAGGTTTCAGTGCTGTGAATGACCGAATCATTGAAATCGGAGCGGTAAAGGTTTCACACGGAGAAATTACCGACCGATTCAGTACTTTTGTCAATCCGGAACGTCCGATTCCTTTTGAAATAGAAAAGCTGACCGGTATTAATGATAATATGGTCATCGAGGCGCAGTTGATAGAAGAAGTACTGCCTGATTTTCTTAACTTTTCAAAGGATTGTATATTGGTTGCCCATAATGCGGAATTTGACATCGGTTTTATCAATCAAAATTGTAAGAATATGGGACTTTCCTATGATTTTACAGTGGTAGATACTCTGGCACTGGCCAGGAGTGTATTGGATAACTTAAAGAACTATAAATTAGATACGGTGGTGGAAGCCCTCGGTGGGTCGCTTAAAAATCATCACCGAGCCGTGCATGATGCCGAAGCCACAGCAGATGTATTTGTAAAGTTTATTCAGATGATGAAGGACCGCGGCATTATGGATTTGGATTCATTGAATGAGATTAGCTTTATGTCGACAGGTGCTATTAAAAAATCAAAAACATATCACTGTATTATACTGATTCAAAATGAAATTGGGCGTGTTAATCTATACCGTCTGGTATCTATGTCTCATCTTGATTATTACGCAAGACGTCCAAGAATACCTAAAAGCCAGCTGCTTAAATATCGTGAAGGGTTGATTATTGGTTCGGCTTGTGAAGCAGGAGAATTATTTCAGGCAGTTTTAAATAACCGGCCTGATGAGGAAATCGCCAAAATCGTTCATTTTTATGATTATTTGGAGATTCAGCCGGTCGGCAATAATGAATTTATGCTCCGCAGTGAAAAAATCAATATTGATACATATGACCAATTGAAGGATTTAAACAGAAAGATTGTCACTTTGGGTGAAAGATTCAATAAACCCGTATGTGCCACCTGTGATGTACATTTTATTGAACCCGATGATTACCTCTACCGTAGTGTCATTATGGCCGGAAAGGGATTTGCTGATGCTGATAACCAACCGCCGCTTTATTTGCGGACCACAGAGGAAATGCTTGAGGAGTTTATCTATTTGGGGGAAGAAAAAGCAGAAGAAGTGGTTATTACGAATACAAACCTGATATCGGACATGATTCAGAAAATTTCTCCGGTTAGCCCCAAGAAGTGTCCGCCGATAATTCCTGACTCGGATAAGATGCTTAGAAATATTTGTTATGAAAAAGCCCATTCAATCTATGGAGATAACCTGCCTCAGATTGTTATAGACCGCCTAGAAAGGGAATTAAATTCGATTATCAGCAACGGATTTGCCGTGATGTATATTATTGCTCAAAAGCTTGTATGGAAGTCGGTTGATGATGGATATTTGGTAGGCTCCAGAGGTTCGGTCGGTTCTTCTTTTGCAGCATTTATGGCAGGTATCACGGAGGTTAATTCATTACAGGCTCATTATCTGTGTCCGGAATGTAAATATGTAGAGTTTGACTCTGATTATGTTAAAAGCTTTTCCGGGCGTTCAGGCTGTGATATGGAAGATAAAGCATGTCCGGTATGTGGAAATTCCCTGTCTAAAGAGGGACACGATATCCCTTTTGAAACCTTTCTTGGATTTAAAGGGAACAAAGAACCGGATATTGATCTTAACTTTTCCGGGGAATATCAAAGCAAGGCGCATGAATATACGGAAGTTATTTTTGGTCATGGGCAGACTTACCGTGCGGGAACCATCGGTACACTGGCTGATAAAACAGCTTTTGGATATACCAAAGGGTATTATGAGGACCGCCAGACGTATAAACGCAAATGTGAGTTGGCCAGAGTGGCAGAAGGCTGCGTCGGCGTAAGAAGGACAACGGGGCAGCATCCCGGCGGTATTATCGTGGTTCCTCTGGGGATGGAGATTTATACATTTACACCGGTACAGCGTCCGGCCAATGATCAGAACTCAAAGACAATTACAACGCATTTTGATTATCATTCAATTGACCATAACTTATTGAAATTAGACATTCTGGGACATGATGATCCTACAATGATTAGAATGCTTCAGGATATTACCGGCGTTGATCCAACGGGTATCCGTCTGGATGATTCTGAGGTTTTATCCTTGTTTACCGGATTAGATGCTTTAAATATAAAACCTTCTGATATTGGCGGAACCAATTTAGGGTCTCTTGGAATTCCTGAATTTGGAACCGAATTTGTTATGCAGATGTTAAGAGATACAAAACCGAAGGCTTTTTCAGATCTTGTAAGAATATCCGGTCTTTCTCATGGTACGGATGTGTGGCTGAATAATGCACAAACCTTGATTCAAGAAGGGAAAGCGGAAATTTCCACAGCGATTTGTACCAGAGATGATATTATGACCTATTTAATTTTCAAAGGTTTGGATTCTGAATTATCCTTTAACATTATGGAGAGTGTTCGTAAAGGGAAAGGCCTGGCCCCGGAATATGAAAAGGAGATGCTAGCCCATGATGTCCCGGAATGGTATATTTGGTCATGTAAAAAAATCAAATATATGTTTCCCAAGGCTCATGCGGTGGCTTATGTTATGATGGGATTTCGTATTGCCTGGTTTAAAATACATTACCCACTGGCTTATTATGCTTCCTACTTCAGCGTTCGTGCCACGGCATTTGACTATGAGCTTATGTGTCAGGGAAAAGAAATCCTTGAACATCATATTAAAATCTATAAGTCCAATCCTAATCTCACTAAAAAAGAGCAGGATACGCTAAAAGATATGAAGATTGTCCAGGAAATGTATGCAAGAGGTTATGAATTTTTGCCGTTAGATATTTATAAGTCTCATGCAACAAAATTTTTAATTGTAGAGGGCAAGCTGCTGCCGCCTTTTAGCTGTGTAGAAGGCATGGGCGGAATAGCCGCGGAGGCTTTGGCAGAGGCTGCGAAGAAGGGCAGGTTTATTTCCAAGGATGATATTAAGCAAAGGGCGAAAGTCAGTGCGACTACATTGGATACAATGGGCGGATTAGGGATTTTAGGTGATTTACCGGAAAGTAATCAGATGTCGATTTTTGATTTGCGATTATGATACCCTCCATTGACAATGTACCCCCAGGCGGCAAGAAAGTCCGGGGGTATTATCTTTAGGCATCATATTTTTTGATAAATGCATATCCCAGCGGGTAAGGCCCGGTATGTGTTGCCACAGTGGCGCCGATTTGATATAGCTGCACATCATCATTCAGCCAGAAAGTCTGCTTAACAGCGGCAGCTAATTCCTCACCTTCTTTAAATTCTATTCCGGTGCCGACACTAAAACAATAGTCATTGGGGTTCTCATGGGCTTTTTCAAAATAATCCCTGCCGATTTCCAATAGTTTTTTAAGGGCTTTCTTCTTGTTTCTGGCAATTCCGGCGGAAAAAATTTCCCCTTCCTTCATAACAATTAAGGGCTTTATACCTAGAGCAGAACCGGCGATATAAGCCATTTTCCCGATCCGGCCACCTCTTTTTAAATGTTCCAGATTCTTGACAGTAAAGCATATCCGGCCGGTGGATTGAATGTGTTCTAAATTCCGAACTGCTTCTTTAAAGGATAATCCGTTTTTTCTCATCCGCCCGGCTTCCAATGCATAAAGGCCTTCTGCTGCGGAGCAAAGATTGCTGTTAAAGACAGCTATTTTAGCATCAGGATACGTTTCTAATAAAATATCCTTGGCAGTTCTTGCCGATGCGGAGGAACCGCTTAACTTGCCGGACATACAGATGCAGATGATGTTTTTGCCTTCATCAAGGGTTGGTTTAAAGGCATCAATATAATCTTGTACCGAGGGAAGAGATGTTTTGGGAAAAGCAGCTTCATCAATCATTCGGTGGTAATACGTAGTCGTATCAATATCAAGTTTCTCTTTCATATATTTATGTTCATCAAAGGATACATAAAAGTAAACCTGATGGATATCGTATTGCTCAAGCATTTCCCGAGTTAAATCACACCCGCTGTCACTAAAGATTTCGTATTGCATAGTAGCCTCCCAAATTGTACTCCCGATAGGAGCAGATGAAATGTAGTTTTTAAAACTACATTGTGAATTCTATATATTATAGCATAATTTTTATCGTATGGATAGGTATTAAAAGAATTTATAAAAAATTAAGAAAATTGCCGATTAGCTCTTGCGTAATATCCCAGGAAATGTTACAATAAGGAAGATTGAATACATGATTGATTAAAGAGTGGGCCAAAAGTCCACTCTTTATATATGTACTTCAGTTGATAAGAGTAAACGGCAACTGAAGACACCTGATTTAAAAGTAGGAAAGGGGGTATAGTCATGGCACGAAAAAATTATGAAAGCCGCACGGAAGAACTGATTATGCCGATTATAGAGAAGAACCATTTTGAGCTGGTAGATGTGGAGTGGGTTAAAGAAGGACCAACGTGGTATCTACGTGTTTATATTGATAAAGAAGGCGGAATTACAGTTGATGATTGTGAAATTGTCAGCAGGGCTTTTGGGGATATTCTTGATGAAGAGGATTACATTCTAGAGAATTATATTTTTGAAGTCAGCTCTCCGGGACTGGACAGACCTTTGAAAAAGGAAAAGGATTTTATGGGAAGCATCGGCAAAATGGTTGAAATTAAGCTGTATAAAGCGCTGAATAAGCAAAAAGAGTTTGTCGGAAGTTTAAAGGCCTATCATGGAGACGGTATTACGATTGAACTTGAAGATAAAACAGAATTAGAACTAAAATTAGCGGATATTGCTATCATCCGGCTGGCATTTTTTTATTAGAATAGGAGGTTATAAGTAAATGAACGAAGGACGCGAGTTAATTGAGGCATTGGCTCAGATTGAAAAGGAAAAAGGCATTGATAAGGAAATTTTACTAGAGGCTATGGAAAACTCATTAGTTGCGGCATGCAAGAATGAATATGGAAGAGCGGATAACATTAAGGTCAATATTGACCGTGAAACAGGCAAAGTTTTGGTTTGGGCGGAAAAGACGGTGGTTGAAGAAGTCGTAGAACCATTGACCGAGATCAGTTTGGCAAATGCCAAATTAAAAGATGCAAACTTTGAATTAGGTGATATCGTTCAAATTGAGGTGACACCCAAAAACTTCGGACGTATTGCGGCCGGAAAAGCCAAACAGGTGGTTGTCCAAAAAATCAGAGAGGAAGAAAGAAAATCCCTATATAATCAATATTACGGTAAAGAGAAAGATATTGTTACCGGTATCGTTCAACGCTATGTTGGGAAAAATGTAAGTATTAATTTAGGGAAAGTCGATGCAGTCCTCACTGAAAATGAACAGGTCAGGGGAGAAGTATTTAGACCAACTGAAAGAATTAAACTCTATGTGGTTGATGTCAAGGACACGACAAAGGGACCTAAAATATCCGTATCAAGAACACATCCGGAGTTGGTAAAACGTTTGTTTGAATCTGAAGTCACCGAAGTCAAAGACGGAACTGTGGAGATCAAGAGTATTGCAAGAGAGGCCGGTTCGAGAACAAAGATAGCCGTATGGTCCAACAACCCGGATGTTGACCCGGTAGGTGCATGTGTAGGTGTTAATGGCTCAAGAGTCAATTCCATTGTGGATGAATTGCGGGGAGAGAAAATTGATATTATTAACTGGAGTGAAGACCCGGGCATTCTTATTGAGAATGCATTGAGTCCGGCAAAGGTTGTTTCGGTAGATGTTGATGTGGAGGGAAAGAGTACCAATGTTATTGTACCTGATTACCAATTGTCTCTTGCAATAGGAAAAGAAGGGCAGAATGCAAGGCTTGCAGCACGTTTAACGGGTTATAAGATTGATATTAAGAGTGAATCACAAGTTTACGGTTATTAGGATGTGATAGAATGAGAACGAAGAAAATTCCGCTAAGGCAATGCATTGGCTGCGGTGAAATGAAAAGTAAAAAAGAAATGATTCGGGTTATAAAAACATCTGAGGGCGACATAGTAATAGACGTTACGGGAAAAAAGAACGGACGGGGAGCTTATATATGTCCGCATCGCGAATGCCTTCAAAAGGCCATTAAAAGCAGAGGGTTGGAGCGTTCCTTGAAGGTGGCGATTCCTCCGGAAGTCTATGAAGAATTAATTAAGGAGATGGGGAAAATTGATGAATGACAGAATTCTATCCTTAATCGGTCTTGCGGCAAAAGCAGGTAAAGTTGTCAGTGGCGAGTTTTCTACGGAAAAGTCTGTTAAATCAGGCAAGGCATTTCTTGTCGTTGTTGCTGATGATGCATCTGCCAATACGAAAAAAATGTTTACAAATATGTGTAATTTTTATAAAGTCCCCATGTGCATCTATGGAACGAAAGAAACGCTTGGTCATAGGCTGGGTAAAGAGCAAAGGGCGTCTTTGGCTTTACAGGATGCCGGTTTTAGGGATGCGGTTTTGAAACATGTTAATCAAGATTAAGAAAATGACGGAGGTAGTCATATGTCGAAAATTAGAGTACATGAGATGGCTAAAGAATTAAATAAAAGCAGCAAAGATGTTATATATGCTCTAAAGGGCCATGGAATTGACGTTGAAAGCCATATGAGCACGATTACTGATGACAATGCGGAGCGGATACGGCGATATTTCACTCAACAGACAGTCATCAAACAGGAAGTAAAACCGATACCTGTAAAGCACGAGCAGGCGAGCGGAAGAGCCCATGCGGAAAATACGGGTAAGACCGGAGACGCTCGGCAAAAGACCTGGAGGCAGAGCAATCAGCGTCAGAGTGGAGAAGGACGTCCTTATAACAATCAGAGTGGAGAAAGACGTCCTTACAATAACCAGAGTGGTGAGAGACGCCCTTACAACAATCAAAATGGTGAGAGACGCCCTTATAACAATCAAAATGGTGAGAGACGTCCTTATAACAACCAAAGTGGAGAAAGACGTCCTTACAATAACCAGAGTGGTGAGAGACGCCCTTACAACAATCAAAATGGTGAGAGACGTCCTTATAACAATCAAAGCGGCGAGAGACGCCCTTATAACAACCAAAGTGGAGAAAGACGTCCCTATAATAACAATCAAAATGGAGAAAGACGTCCTTATAACAACAACCAAAATGGAGAAAGACGTCCTTATAACAACAACCAAAATGGAGAAAGACGTCCTTATAACAACAACCAAAATGGGGAAAGGCGTCCTTATAACAACCAAAGTGGAGAAAGACGTCCCTATAACAACAATCAAAACGGAGAAAGACGTCCTTATAACAATCAAAGCGGAGGAAACAGACCCTATAACAACCAATCCAGACCGAATAATGCGGGGGGAGGGAATAGGAACTATTCAAACCAGAGAAGTCGTGATAATAAAGATGATAAGTTTAACTTAGATTCTGCAATTAGCAAAGAAGTCGTGGTGGCAAAGGATACGACGAGAGAAAACAGAAGAAACTTTACGAATAAAGATAAAGCGCCAAAAGGCAAGGAAAGTCAGAAAAGAAACGTCAGAAATCAGAATAGAAATCAGAATAGAAATAGCTCACTCGCCAAAAAGCCTGCGATAGCACCACCAAAGCCAAAACCTGTTGTAGAGAAGATCACTAATATCATTGTTCCGGTAACAATTACTTTAAAAGAGCTCGGAGATAAAATGAAAATTCCGGGAGCACAAATCGTAAAGAAATTATTCCTGGCAGGTAAAATGGTAAGTCTTAATTCAGAAATAACATATGAAGAAGCAGAAGAGATTGCTTTAGAATATGACGTTTTGTGTGAGCCTGAAGTCGTTATAGATGTCATTGAAGAGTTACTTAAAGAAGATGAAGAAGATGAAAAAGATTTGGCCGCAAGACCACCGGTCGTATGTGTCATGGGTCATGTAGACCATGGAAAAACTTCGATTCTCGATGCCATACGGCAAACGAATGTAACCACAGGTGAAGCAGGTGGGATTACTCAGCATATTGGTGCTTATGTCGTCGATGTCAAAGGACAGAAAATCACTTTTTTGGATACTCCGGGTCATGAGGCCTTTACCTCAATGCGGCTTAGAGGTGCTAAGTCGACAGATATAGCTATTTTAGTTGTTGCTGCCGATGATGGTGTGATGCCACAGACAATTGAAGCCATTAACCATGCTAAAGCAGCAGGTATTGAGATTATTGTAGCTATTAATAAAATAGATAAGCCCAGTGCGAATATAGATAGAGTAAAGCAGGAATTAACAGAATATGAACTGGTTGCTGAAGATTGGGGCGGACAAACAATTATGGTTCCGGTATCGGCTCATACCAGAGAAGGGTTAAGTGATTTACTTGATATGATATTACTGTCAGCAGAAGTACTGGAGTTAAAAGCGAATCCCAATCGCAATGCGCGAGGCTTAATTATTGAGGCAGAATTAAATAAACAAAGAGGTCCGGTGGCCACCGTGCTGGTTCAGAAGGGAACGCTAAACGTTGGTGATATATTGGCTGTGGGTCCTGTCCATGGTAAGGTGCGGGCGATGATAGATGATAAAGGCAAGAGAGTTAAGAAAGCCGGACCTTCTATGCCTGTGGAAATATTAGGTTTGGATGAAGCACCTCAGGCCGGCGATATCTTTATGGCGACAGAGACAGAAAAAGAAGCCAGAGCAATTACCAGTACATTTGTTGCAACCAAAAGAGAAAAAATGCTTGGTGATACGAAAGCCAAATTATCTCTTGATGGTTTGTTTGATCAAATCCAGGCAGGGCAGATTAAGGAATTAAATATTATTGTAAAGGCCGATGTTCAGGGTTCCGTAGAAGCGGTAAAACAGAGTCTGGTAAAGTTATCCAATGAAGAAGTGGCGGTTAAAGTAATCCATGGTGGTGTAGGTGCTATTAACGAGTCTGATGTTATATTGGCTTCTGCATCTAATGCAATTATTATTGGATTTAACGTCCGTCCTGATAATATGGCAAAGTCCGTTGCCGAACAAGAAAAAGTAGATTTAAGACTTTATAGAGTTATTTATAACGCAATAGAAGATGTAGAAGCGGCTATGAAGGGAATGCTTGACCCAACCTTTGAAGAAAAGATACTAGGTCATGCCGAAGTACGTCAGACGTACAAAGTATCTGGTGTGGGGATAATCATCGGCGGCTACGTTTTAGATGGCAAATTTGTAAGAAATTGCAAAGTCCGACTGCTTAGAGATAATGTCGTTATCTATGATGGTGAATTGGCATCATTAAAACGATTCAAGGATGATGTTAAAGAAGTCGCTGCAGGATATGAATGTGGTATGTCTTTTGAAAAATTCAACGATATTAAAGTAGGCGATCAGATTGAGTCTTATAATATGGAAGAAGTGCCAAGATAATCAGATGCATTATAAGAAAAGAAGGTGTAAAAATTGAGAAAGAACAGTATAAAAAATACTCGTATTAACGGAGAGGTTCAAAAGGAATTAAGTCGTATTATCTCACGAGAAATCAAAGATCCAAGGATAAGTGAAATGACCAGCGTTGTAGCGGTGGAAGTGGCACCGGATTTGAAAGTTGCTAAAGCTTATATCAGTGTCCTGGGAGATGAGAAGGCAAGACAAGATACATTAGAAGGGCTAAACAGTGCGATGGGTTTTATTCGTAAAGAATTAGCAAGAACAATCAACTTGAGAAATACACCGGAAATCACATTTGTTGTCGACCAATCGATAGAGTATGGTGTCAATATGTCAAAGCTTATTAATGAAGTCAATAGAAATCATAATGATTCAGATGGGAATTTAGAGAATGAGTAATTTGTTAATGACTGCTTTGGAGCAGGTAAAAACTGTTGCAATAGCCGGGCATACAAGACCTGATGGTGACTGCGTAGGGTCTTGTATGGCTCTTTATAATTATATCATCAATGAATATCAAGATATTAAAGTTGATATATATCTTGAGCCGATTGCGGACGTCTACAAGGTTATTAAAAATACGGAAGCTATCAAAAACAATTATGATGAAGAAATAAATTATGACTTGTTCGTCTCCTTAGATTCCAGTGACTTGAAGCGTTTAGGCGGAGCTAGGAAATATTTCATTTCGGCGGCAAAAACAATATGTATTGATCATCATATAAGTAATACCGGGTTTGCAGATGAAAATTATGTGAATCCGGAAAGTAGTTCAACCTGTGAGACACTTTTTGATTTGTTGGCAGATGAAAAAGTGAATCAAGATATTGCTGAGGCGCTTTACATAGGTATTATTTGTGATACCGGTTGTTTCAGACATGCAAACACAAGTGAAAAAACCTTAAACATTACGGGACACCTTATTTCAAAAGGGGTACGTTTTTCTATGCTGATTGATACTGTTTTTTATCAGAAAACTTTTATGCAAAACCAACTGTTGGGAAGGTGTCTCATAGAAAGTATGCTCATGCTTGATGGAAAATGCATCATTTCTGTAGTGAGCAAGAAAATTTTGGCTTTCTACCGTGCCGATTCTAAGGATTTGGAAGGTGTGATTAACCAGTTACGTGTGACAAAAGGGGTAGAGGTTGCCATTTTGCTTACGGAAACAGACAACTATTCTTATAAAATCAGCATGCGTTCCAATGGGATTGTGGATGTTAATAAAGTGGCTGCTTATTATGGCGGCGGCGGACATATTCTGGCTGCCGGAGCAGAAATGACAGGTTCAAAACATGATGTTATCAATAATTTAGTCATTCACATCGAGGAGCAATTAGTAAATCATGATTAACGGTCTTATCAATGTTTACAAGGAAAAGGGATATACATCCCATGACGTTGTGGCAAAGCTTAGGGGAATTTTAAAACAGAAAAAAATAGGGCATACCGGAACCCTGGATCCGGACGCAGAGGGGGTTTTACCTGTCTGCCTTGGTAAGGGAACCAAATTATGTGATATGCTTACCGATACAGATAAAATCTACGAGGCGGTTTTACTGTTGGGAACCACAACAGATACTCAGGACATATCGGGAACAATTTTATCAAAGACACCGGTAAGCGTTTCAAAACAAGCCGTCTGTGATGCCGTTTATAGCTTTATTGGCGCTTATGAACAGATTCCGCCGATGTATTCGGCCATCAAAGTGGGCGGCCGGAAATTATATGAATTGGCAAGAGTCGGAAAAGTGGTTGAGCGTAAGCCCAGGCATATCCGGATTGAGAACATCGATATAACGGATTATGAAGCGAGAGAAGATGCCGTAGCAGTAACTTTTTTGGTAACCTGTTCAAAAGGAACCTATATCCGAACCCTATGCCATGATATTGGAGAAAAGCTAGGCTGTGGTGGCTGTATGGAAGGTTTAGTCAGAACGAAGGTTGGAAATCTTGAGATTTCCACAGCTATGAAGCTTGATACAATAGACAAACTCTGGAAAACGAATCAGCTAGAAGGAAAAATCATTAAAATAGAGGATATGCTTAAAGATTATCCCAAAGTTTATGTGAAGGAAAATTATAGCTCGCTGCTTCGCAATGGCAATCAATTAAAACCAGAGCACTTAAAGCCGGATGATATTCATTTGCAAGATAATGAGACAGTTAGGGTTTATGATGGAAAAGAATTAATAGGTATTTATTGTTATGATATGTTTGATAAGCAGTTAAAAGTTGTAAAAATGTTTTAACGGGAGCGGTTACAATGATATATATAACAGGAACAAAAGAATTTAGACTGGATAATACTGCTGTCGCACTTGGCAAGTTTGATGGGCTTCATCAGGGACATCAGGTTTTACTGAATAAAATCAAAAATTACAAAAGTAAAGGGATGAAGGCGGTGATGTTTACCTTTGATTATCATCCCGGAAACTTATTTAATAAAAATGAGATGAGTCTGATTTATACATCGGAGGAAAGGCGAATCATTGCCAAAAGGCTAGGCATCGATGTGTTGATCGAATATCCATTCACTACTGAAACAGCAGCGATGGAGCCGATAGATTTTGTTGAAAAAATACTTGTCGACAAAATAGATGCCAGATACATTGTTGTTGGTGAAGATTTTCACTTTGGAAAACAAAGAAAAGGTGATGTGAATTTTTTAAAGAAGCTGTCGTCACCCTTAGGTTATACGCTTGATGAATGCGCTAAAATCACAACGATTATCCCTAAAGGGTTTTTAGGAAACACAGAGCCAATCACTAAAGAAATCAGCAGTACCCTGGTTAGAAAGGCGATTGCCGACGGGAATCTGGAATTAGCCAATGAAATGCTGGGAAGACCGTACGCCATTATGGGAGAAGTGGTACATGGACGGGAAATCGGGAGAACCATAGGAATGCCAACGGCTAATATTATTCCCGCCAAAAATAAAATGCTTCCTCCCAATGGCGTGTATTCATCAAACACAATATTGAATGGGGAATTATATCATTCGGTTACAAATATTGGAATTAATCCGACAGTGGCAGAGAACGTTTCAAAAAGAGTAGAAACCTATGTCTATGATTTTAAAGGGGATATTTATGGCAAGCAACTAGAAGTGCAGCTTTTTCATTATGACAGGGAAGAAATGAAATTTGACAGTATAGCGGCATTAAAAGAGCAGATGTATAAAGATAAACTCAAAGCAATCGAATATTTTAACCGATAAAAATACAAACAAATGTTTGCTTTTTATATGAAAGTGTAGTACAATAAAAACAAACAAATGTTTGGAGGTTTGCTTTTATGGATTCCTTATTAGAAATGAATGTTGGCGAAAAACTTCAGGTATTAGCAGATGCTGCAAAGTATGATGTTTCATGCAGCTCATCAGGTGTCAAGCGCAGCAGCGCCGGCTCGGGCATCGGTAATGCCACTGCATCAGGGATTTGCCATAGTTTTGCCGGTGACGGCCGCTGTATATCCCTTTTAAAGATATTGATGTCCAATGATTGCGTCTATGACTGTAAGTATTGTGCGAACCGAGTCAGTAATGACGTACCAAGAGCTACTTTTTCACCTCAGGAGATATGTGACTTGACCATTGGCTTCTATAGAAGGAATTATATAGAAGGCCTGTTTCTCAGCTCAGGTGTGGTGAATAATGCAAGCTATACGATGGAATTAATCTATATGACCGTCCGTCTTTTAAGAGATGTTCATCGATTTAAGGGATACATCCATGTTAAGGCGATTCCCGGAGCTGATCCTCTGATTATTGAAAAGACCGGATTTCTGGTAGATCGGATGAGCTGCAATTTGGAATTACCTACGGCAGACAGTCTTAAATTATTGGCACCCAATAAGACAAGACAGACGATATTAAAGCCGATGCGCCAGATTCAGAACCGCATAACGCAGAGCAAGAATGAATTAATCCCCTTTAAGCATGCCCCTGACTTTGTACCGGCCGGGCAAAGTACCCAGATGATTATCGGGGCAACACCGGAGACTGATTATCAGATTATATCGGTGGCTGAATCACTATATAATAAATTTAGTTTGAAGAGAGTCTACTATTCCGCCTATATTCCGGTGAATCAGGACAATACCCTGTCGGCTTTGCCGACAGTATCGGCTTTGCCGACAGTACCGGCATTGCCACAGACCGGACCGCCATTGCTGCGAGAACATCGATTGTACCAGGCAGACTGGCTATTAAGATTTTATGGCTTTAAAGCAGATGAATTGCTCTCGGAGAAACAGCAGAATTTCAATATTTTTTTGGATCCCAAGTGTAATTGGGCGCTGCAGCATCTAGAACAATTTCCGATAGAAATCAATAAGGCAGATTATTATACTTTGCTGCGAATTCCCGGTGTTGGCGTAACTTCTGCTAAGCGGATATGTCAGGCCAGAAAGTTTAACCTCTTAGATTTTGATGATATTAAGAAGATGGGCGTTGTCCTAAAGCGGGCATTATATTTTATTACTTGCAAAGGAAAGCTGATGTATCCTATTAAGATAGATGAAAATTATATTACAAGAAATTTAGTCGATCCTAAGGAGAGTCTGCCAAAAGGAATTTCAAGTGACGGCAATATATATAAGCAATTGTCTTTATTTGACGATTATCATTTTACCCATGATAATCATTTGGAGAATCAGGTGGTCATATGAAGACAAGAAAAATATTTATTTGCGAAGACTCCTTCGAAGGTATACTAACCGGCGTTTTTGAAGCATATATATGTAGATATGGGCATGATTTTATTTCTTTGGAGCTTAATGGTGAAAGCCAGCCCCAGTTTTTTTGTGAGTATTATCCGGTAGCGGCCGATATAGAGAAAGCAACAAAAGTAGGTCAGGCCATCCGAAATAAGATATCCTTTGATGCTTATGAGATGCTTCATGAGGCTAGCTTGGCCAACCAGACGGAGAAAGCGGAAGCAATCTATCGTTTTCTTGTTTTGGGGTTTAAGATAGGACCGCAGGTGATTAGTCATTTAAGCGACCCTTATATTCTTTCGGTAATGAAGTTATCCAAGGCCGTAACCAGAGAGCTTCAGAGACTTGAAGGGTTTGTACGCTTCCGGGAATTAGATAACGGTATTATGTTTTCGAAGTTGGCGCCAAAGCATAATCAATTGGTTTTATTAGCTCCCCACTTTGCCGACCGCTTTCCGGAAGAAAACTGGATGATTTATGATGAACATAGAAAGATTGCCTGTATTCATAAAGCCGGACGGGGCTGGGGTATGGTTTCAAATATCGAGATAGAAAAAGAATTGGCGAATCAAGTGAGTGAAGAAGAGGAGTTGTATCTAAAGCTTTGGAAATCCTTTACAAAGACCATTACAATAGAAGAGCGGAGGAATGCAAGGTTACAGATGAATATGATGCCCAAGATGTACTGGAAGAATATGCCGGAAGTGGAGTGATGTGTTAGTGAAAATATATCGGATGGTAGTTAGGAGTGGATTATGGGCTGCAATAGTATAATAGAGTCATCTAGGAACTATGAATTTTTAGATTTTATAAAACTTTTTGAAGCGAAGGAGCAGCGGGTTCTAAAGCTTTTTTATGAATATGTGATTGATAAGATGGTTATTCCTTATAAGATCCGCAGAAAAAACTTTCAGGTTGAAGTGATGTCTTCCCCTGCATTTTCAATTCATTTGATTTTTAAGAATGTACTCATAGAAGATGGACGTCATCCAAAGGAACTTTTATTGTCAAATCCTTCCGGAGAGGTTTTTAATGGTAAATACAGATTTAGATTCACCAATCATTTAGCCAAAGAAGGAACAGTTAAAGAAAGTTCTTTTGTATTTGATAAAGTCGAGGCCGTTATTAAACTCTGGAATTATGAATTTAACATGATTGATTTGCGACAGACGCCGGATAAACTCCCATGGCGGTTAGTCTATGAACCCATAGCTTCTCTGATACATAAATATATGGTACTTGGTGATGATTACCTCAACGAATATGAGATGAAGTATTATGGAGTTTTTCGTTTTTTATATAAGTATATTACCCTATATTTGTCAGATGAAACAAGAATCGGTTTTGGAAAAACCAAGCTGCAGTATAATTACCGGAAAGTGATAAAGCATCCGATGGACTTCAAATCAATTGATGCAGCAAAGATGATGTTTGCTGAGTGCCAGATAGCCGATTTGACAGAACTGTTAACCGGTGATGAGCCGGGAAGCCGGCAATTTTTCGAGGCTTTTATTTGGCTCATTACCCAGAAAGACGGACAGGTCATATATGGTTATGTCAATCATGCAATTACCCGGTGTACGGAAAATTATCCAAGAATCAAACACTTACTTCCGGCATATTCAAATCACCATTATAATATAGAAAACACACTGAATACGATTTTTTCTTCAAGACATTGGGAAGGTCATTATCCGAATTTCCGCAGAATAGAAAGACCTAAATTTATCGAAACCTATAATGTATACGAAAGAAAATATACCTATATCAATGAAAAAGAAAAAATTATTTTTGTAAGTTTTATTGAATCCATTGTAGAAGGGGAACTGGTTATGACAGCCATTAAAGGCAGCGCCCTGGTTAGATATAAAAATCGTGACCGGCTTTTAGAAGCGAAAGCTTCAGATTGCTATTTTACAGATGGCGGAAAGCGAACTTGCGAAATTGTTGATAGTATCATTATTGAGCAAGATGCTAATCAGGAAGCCGTGCAGGATTTACTCGTCAAATTATATAAAGATATTCAAAAGACCTAAAATTATAGATCAATAATAGAGTTGCCAGGCAGATTCAAGTAATGCTATAATTGTTGAAATAAGTATTTTTATTTAAAAACGTGAGGGAGAGATGATGGAAAAATTCATATCAGAACTAAGGAACAAAAGAATAGCTAAATTAGCCTTACTTACACTCGTTATTATCGGTGTATTTCTTGCCGTTTTTTTAGTGTTTTCTAAAGAACCGGAACCAACTGGAGAATTTGACAAAGAAAGAAGTTCCGACGATTTAAAGACAAAGGAAGTATATTGGCTAAATGGACCTTTTGCAGAATATGAAGATAATAATGTTATACAGCAGAATATTACATAGCTGTCGCAGAAGACGAAATATTTGTGTTGAGTACAGGAAGATACAACGATACAGAGATTCCGATATATGGAGAAGACATAATGGGTGATGAGATAGACTCAGCAGAGCCTGTTTTAATCCAGGGCAAAGGTGAATATATCGAAGGAGATTTAAGGACTTATTTAGCTGAGTATTTTAATGAAGTATCTGGAGAAGAGATATTAACGGCCGATAATCTGGATACTGTTTTCGGAGCATACTATTTAGATACAACGAATAAAGGCAATAATGAGGCTCTTAATATGTGGCTTTTCATTGGCATTATTTTAATTGTCTTTTTAATTATTTTTGCAGCAGTATCATTTAAAGATAACAAAACGCTCATAAAAGATTTAAGGGCATATGAAGAAAAAGGACAATTAATGACATGTGAAGAAGACTTTTTAAATGCTAAGAATAATTATGATAAAAAGCTAAAAATAGTATTATCAGATAGATATCTTTATAATTTTAAAACTAATTTATACATCATCCCACTTAATGAGATCATCAATGTTTATGGCTGTTGCATTATTAATAATAAGATACAAAACCAGGAGTTCATAGCCATAGAGACAAAGAATGATGCTGTATATTATATTGCGCCTAAGGCCAGGGAGAAGAATAATAGAGCTGTCGATGCCTTAAGAGAGAATTTACGACAAAAAGCAAAGGAGAACAGTGATGATTATCTTATATAATGTAGGAACACAATATAAAGTGGATAAAGAATTGGGGACAAGCAGGTGTGAAAACTGTGGACATATTACACAAACATATCTTCTCAGAGAAATATTTGTGTTTAAATTATTTTATATACCGATTATACATAAGGTAAAGAGGAGAGGGAAAATGTGTGCTCACTGTGGGAGAATGGAGAGATTAAACAGTCAGGATTATAAATCCTTAAAGTAATTGTTAGAATTGCATGGCATTTCCTGCTAATAAATTGTAGAATCCGTCATGTCTGATATCCACTTCCAATAAAAAGACATCTGTTTTTTTTGACTTTTTAGAATTATTTCATAGATTTACTAAAAATCATATTAAACACTTAATATAATAGATTTAAAGTGTACTTTTACTCTATAGTAGTTTGAAAATATCAAATTTATTATGTGCAATTTAAATATCAATATATAAATTAAACAAAATACCCAAATTTTATTTGTTTAAATGAACTATAGTCTACTGAAATTGATTAGTGTAGTATAGATTCAGATGGAACAAAAGAATCTAACATTATACCACAAGGGGGATATTTGATAATGGCAAGTTTATCGTTAAAAAACATTGACAAAACCTATCCAAATGGATTCAATGCAGTTAAGGATTTTAATCTGGAAATTGAAGACAAAGAGTTTATCATCTTCGTTGGACCATCAGGTTGCGGAAAATCAACGACACTTCGTATGATTGCCGGTCTTGAAGAAATCAGTGGTGGCGAGATGTACATTGATGATCGTTTAATTAATGATGTTGAACCTAAAGACCGTGATATTGCAATGGTATTCCAGAGTTATGCATTGTATCCACATATGACTGTATATGATAACATGGCATTTGGTCTCAAATTAAGAAAGACACCAAAAGATGAGATTGATAAGAGAGTTAGAGAAGCGGCAAAGATACTTGATATTGAACATTTATTAGATAGAAAGCCAAAACTGCTATCCGGAGGACAGAGACAGCGTGTAGCCATGGGACGTGCGATTGTTCGTGAACCTAAGGTTTTCCTTATGGATGAGCCGCTATCAAATTTGGATGCCAAGTTAAGAGTCCAAATGCGTATTGAGATATCAAAACTGCATCAAAGACTGCAGACAACTATTATCTATGTAACCCATGACCAAACAGAGGCCATGACCCTGGGTACCAGAATTGTTGTTATGAAAGATGGTATTGTCCAACAGGTTGATTCTCCTCAGAATCTTTACGACCACCCGGACAATCAATTTGTTGCCGGTTTTATCGGATCGCCTCAGATGAACTTCATCGATGCAACAGTTGCTAAAGAGGGCAATAATCTTTATCTGGTATTCGGAAATAATAATATTACTGTAACGCCTGAAAAAGCAGCTAAACTAAAAGATTATGTTGGAAAAGAAGTAGTTTTTGGTATTCGTCCTGAGAATGTACATGCAGCTTCCTCTTATCCGGAGGCAGGTCCTAACAATACGGTTAAGTCTACGGTTAGAGTCTATGAGATGTTGGGAGCTGAAGTATACTTGTATTTATCAGTTGATGGTTTTGACGTAACTTGTCGTGAGAATCCTACAACAGTTGCTAAACCGGGTGATGCTATCGAGGTAGCCTTCGAAGTTGATAAGATTCATATTTTCGACAAAGAGACTCAGTTAACACTTACAAATTAAGTTTTTTCATTGATTAGTAGGGAAATACATAAAATTATGTGTTTCCCTTTTTTCATATTCATGTTAAAATAATAGCCAGGTATACGAATAAGGAGGAAAGAATTATGGCCTATGATCAAATGCTTCAAAGCACTATTGAGGGAGTTAAATCAATCGCCCGTACTGATTTATGTGTTATGGATACTGATGCCAATATCATTGCATCAACGATTAATGCTGCCTCAGAATATAAAGATTCCGTATTAGCTTTTGTTGATTCCCCGGCAGAAATACAAGTTATATATGGTTACCAATATTTCAAAATATTTGATGGCGGGCAGCTAGAATACATTATGCTGATCCATGGCGACAGCGACGATATTTATACAATCGGAAAGTTGGTAGCATTTCAGATACAGAACCTGCAGTCGGCATATAAAGAAAAATTTGATAAAGAGAATTTTATTAAAAATGTATTGCTTGATAATATGCTGGTGGTAGATATCTATAGTAAGGCTAAAAAGCTTCATATCGATGCAGAAACCTATCGTGTGGTTTTTGTCATTGAAACTGCTATTGAAAAAGATAGTAATGCGATGGAGATTATCAAGAGTTTATTTGCCGGACGTTCAAAGGATTTTATTACGGCTGTTGACGAAAAGAATATCATTCTTGTCAAAGAAGTTTCTGAAGGCGAAACTTATCAGGAACTCTACAATACAGGAAAGATAATTATAGATATGCTTAATTCAGAGGCAATGTCCAATGCATCTGTGGCTTATGGCACTATTGTTAATCAGATTAAGGATATTTCCAAATCTTATAAGGAAGCTAAGATGGCTTTGGATGTCGGTAAGATTTTTTATTCAGGTAAGCCGATTAGTGCTTATAACAAGCTAGGCATCGGGAGATTAATCTACCAGCTGCCCATACCACTTTGTAAAATATTTATAGATGAAATATTCCCGGGAACGACCCCTGATGATTTTGATGACGAGACACTATTGACGATCCAAAAGTTTTTCGAAAATAGTCTGAATGTATCAGAGACGGCCCGCCAATTATATATTCACCGTAATACACTTGTGTACCGTCTTGATAAAGTTAACAAAGCAACAGGATTGGATTTGCGGGTTTTCGAGGATGCCATTACTTTTCAAATTGCTTTGATGGTTTCAAAATATATGAAATTTATGGAATCCAATAATTTTTAAAATCGTGTACTACTTTGCGGCCGAGATGAGTGTTATTGCATAATTATTCATTATTGTGCAATAACATTTTTTTCTATACAAATCAATGATACCCACTTATAATGTGCGATATTTATTATATAAAGTAATAGACAGGAGGATTCAAATGGCGAGTAATTCAATAGGACTTCTTGGTAAATTGGGGTTAGTGAAAAGTCCGGGAGCACCCGTACCTCACAGAAAAAACACCAAAGATCTTGAAACTGTAGAAATGCCGGTTCCGGCTATTGTGCGTATTGCTATGTCGCAGCATATTGGCGCAGCATGTGTTCCGACGGTAAAAATTGGTGATGAAGTCCTTGTAGGACAAATTATTGGTGACAGCGATAGAGCGGTTAGTGCACCGATACATTCTAGCGTGTCAGGTAAGGTTAAAAAGGTTGAAGATTATTTGATGCCCAATGGGAGCAAATCAGTGACAATTCTCATTGAATCTGATGGGATGCAGACCATTGATCCTTCAATTAAAGCGCCGGTTGTTAAAAACAATGAAGATTTTATAAAGGCGGTACGGGAATCAGGACTTGTTGGTCTTGGCGGTGCAGGTTTTCCGGCACATATCAAACTTGTTCCGCCGTCAGACATAAAACCGAGTATTGACACCCTTATTATCAATGCTGCCGAATGCGAACCATATATTACAGCTGACGTGAGGGAGATTTTAGAAAACTCCTGGGATGTATTATCAGGGATATATGCCGTCAGTGAATTGCTTGAAGTTAAGCAGGCATACATAGGTATTGAGGATAATAAGCCGGAAGCAATAAGGATTATGTCTGATATCGCAGCAAAGGATGATGAAAAGGGAGATGTTGTGAAGATTAAGATATTACCCTCTAATTACCCCCAGGGAGCTGAAAAGGTATTGATTGAGCAATGCACCGGAAGACAGGTGCCTCCGGGGGGACTGCCTTCAGATGTAGGTACAGTTGTCATGAATGTTGCTTCAATTGCTTTCCTTGCCCGCTATCTTAAAACCGGTATGCCATTGGTTTCCAAAAGATTGACAGTTGATGGCTCGGCTATTGCCAATCCGATGAATGTGCGTGTACCCATTGGCGCATCAATTAAAGATGTTATTGAATTTTGCGGTGGTTATAAAGAACCCCCGGGAAAGATTCTTTATGGAGGACCGATGATGGGGACGGCTGTAATGTCTGATGACAGTCCGGTATTAAAACAAAATAATGCTATTTTGGCCTTTAATAAAGAAGAAGCCCAGCTTTTTGAACCAACCGATTGTATCCGCTGTGGGCGCTGTGTTAATGCATGCCCGATGAATTTGATGCCAACGATGCTTGAGCAATACACCAGGCTGAATAACATAGAAGGACTGAATAAACTAAATATTATGTCGTGCATGGAGTGCGGATGTTGTTCCTATGTATGTCCGGCCAGTAGAAAACTTGTTCAATCAATGAGAATCGGTAAGATGATTCTTAAGAATAACTGAAAGCAGGTGTGATCATGGATAACAAATTAATCGTTTCTTCATCGCCTCACATTGGCGGTGCAGTGAAAACAAAAAATATTATGATTGATGTTATTATTGCTTTAGTGCCTGCATTAATAGCCTCAGTATATTTCTTTGGACCAAGAGTCCTTGTGGTAACTTGTGCATCAGTTGCTACCTGTGTGGTTTCGGAATACATATGCCGTAAAGTCATGAAACGACCCAATACGATTGGTGATTGCAGTGCCATTGTAACAGGTATTCTTCTGGCCTATAATTTGCCATCAGGTATACCGGTATGGGTGGTTATCATCGGTGGTGTTGTGGCGATTGTAGTTGCTAAGCAGATGTTTGGCGGCATTGGTCACAATTTTGTAAATCCTGCCTTAACGGCCCGTATTGTACTAATGGTATCATTCCCTACCCTGATGACCACATGGCCGACAGTTAACGGCGGATCAGATGCCGTAACCAGTGCAACACCGCTTGGTATATTGGCGGAAGGCAGCCTTGACAGCCTTCCGGGTTACTTGGATTTGTTTTTCGGAAATCATGGCGGAAGCCTGGGAGAAACCTGTGCCTTGGCTTTGTTGCTCGGCGGAATTTATTTGATTATTAGAAGAGTGATTTCGCCAATTATACCGGTGACATATATTGCTGTCGTTGTCATTTTCGCGGCGATTTTGGGTCAGGATCCAATTGTTCAGATGCTCTCAGGAGGGCTGTTTTTAGGAGCGATTTTTATGGCTACGGATTATACGACCTGCCCGCTGACCAATAAAGGCAAATTCATTTACGCCATCGGTTGCGGCCTGCTAACGACAATTATACGTGCATTTGGATCACTCCCTGAAGGGGTATCATTTTCAATTATTATTATGAATATATTAGTGCCTCATATCGAAAAATTGACGATGCCTAAAGTTTTTGGCACCAGAGAGGAGGCAGCCAAAGAATGAATCTTAAGAAGATATTAGTTCCAACGTTAACATTAACGGTAATTACCCTGGTGGTCACTGCTTTGCTTGTACTGACTAACGGAATGACTAAAGATAAGATAGCCGCCTTGGAATTACAGGCCGAGGAGAAAGCAAAAAGAGAGGTATTAGCCGCTGCAGATGATTTTGTAGAACAAACAATTATGATTGATGGTCAGGAGATTACATATTATGAAGCCGGTAATGGTGTGGGGTATGTTTTTTCAACATCCAGCAAAGGTTATGGGGGTGCGGTAGTAGTGATGTCAGGCATTACTTCTGAGGGAGAGATTGCGGGAATAAAGATTACATCTCAAAATGAGACCCCCGGACTTGGTCAAAAGGCCTTGAAGACTTCATTTACGAAGCAGTATAAGAAGATTATTCCTGATGGCGGAATCCTTGTGACTAAAAGCGGCAGCCCGGCAGACGATGAAATAGATGCTATTGCCGGAGCAACGATTACGACAAATGCGGTAACAAATGCAGTTAATGAAGCAATCAATATATATCATGAAGTTACGGGGGTGGAAATTAATGGCAAAGAAACAGAAGAGTCTGGGCGAAGTTTTCACTGCCGGATTTATTAAAGAAAACCCGATTTTAAGACTTGTTCTTGGAACCTGTCCGACATTGGCAGTATCAACGATGGCATTTAACGGTATCGGGATGGGCATTGCGGCAACAGCAGTTCTGGTTGGATCAAATGCGGTTATATCTTTGCTTCGCAATGTTATTCCTGATAAAGTAAGGATACCTGCCTATATTACCATTATTGCCGGATTTGTAACGATTATACAGATGCTGGTTAAGGCATATGCCCCAGCCATAGGTGAAGCACTGGGAATTTATCTGCGCTTAATTGTCGTTAACTGTATTATTTTAGGTCGTGCGGAAAGCTTTGCGGGTAAAAATAGAGTATTGCCCTCAATTCTTGACGGACTTGGAATGGGTATTGGTTTCACCATTGCCCTGCTTCTCATGGGCAGCATTCGTGAAATCCTCGGCAGCGGCACATGGTTCGGGCTGACAGTCAATAGTGGTTCGACTATTGAGCCAATGTTGATATTTATTTTGTCTCCGGGCGGATTCTTTGTTTTTGGCTTATTAATTGCTTTGGCAAATAAGATTGCCGAGGGAAAAGGTAAAGAGCCGGCTACATTGGGATGCGGCGGATGTCCTATGGCAAAAAGCTGTTCGAAGGCAGCAGAAGGAGGGTGTGAATAATGTCAGTAACAAATTTAGTATCAATTCTGTTGGCAGCAATTTTAACAAATAACTTTATTCTTTCAAAATTTTTAGGCATATGTCCTTTCCTGGGGGTATCTAAGAAGCTTGATACGGCAGTGGGCATGAGTGCCGCCGTTATTTTTGTGATGCTAATTGCAACTGCAGTTACATGGCCTATTCAGACTTATCTGCTGACACCTAATGATTTGGATTATTTACAAACAATCGTCTTTATTTTAGTCATTGCAGCACTGGTTCAGTTTGTTGAAATTGTTTTAAAGAAATATATGGTCGGCCTGTATAATGCCCTTGGCGTTTATCTGCCTTTGATTACAACCAACTGTGCCGTACTCGGTGTTACAATTCTTAATATTGATGAAAAATACAATTTTATTGAGTCTATGGTCAATAGTTTAGGTGGTGGCCTTGGATTTATGCTAGCTATGGTACTTTTTGCAGGTGTCCGGGGAAGACTTGAAACCAGCGACATTCCAAAGTCCCTGCAAGGCTTGCCGATTACGTTGGTATCTGCATCACTGGTGGCGATTTCATTCCTTGGTTTCCAGGGTTTGGTAGACGGCTTGTTTAAATAGAAGGAGGATAAGATGACCGGAGTTATTATTGTAGTAGTGATTGGACTTATTTCTGGGCTGATTTTATCCGTTGCATCAACCGTATTTGCTGTACCGGTAGATGAAAAACAGGAAGCTCTCAGGGAGTGCCTGCCAGGTGCAAACTGCGGAGCCTGCGGTTATTCGGGTTGTGATGGGTATGCCAAAGCTTTAGCTGACGGAAGTGCCAAGCTTGGTCTTTGTTCACCGGGAGGTCCTGATGTGGCTGAAGAATGTGCAGAAATACTTGGCAAATCGGCGGTCACCATGGAGAAAAAAGTGGCAATGATTCAATGCGGCGGCCATGATGACAATGTAAGTACCAAGTTTGAATATCATGGAATAGATACCTGTGAGGCTGTCAGCATAATGTATGCAGGTGATAGTGCGTGTGCCTATGGTTGTTTAGGTCATGGTGACTGCGCGGCAGTCTGTCCTGAAGATGCCATTACGGTATGTAATGGTTTGGCCGTAGTTAATGCCGAAGCATGTGTCGGCTGCGGACTTTGTAAGAAAGCCTGTCCCAAAAATATTATAGAAATAGTGCCTGCCGGGTTTAAGCAGCATGTTCGCTGTAAAAATACAGATAAAGGCGGGGAAACGAGGAAAGTCTGCGGCGTTGGCTGTATTGGCTGTATGAAATGTCAGAAGACTTGTCCTTTCGATGCGATTACAGTTAAAAACAATAATGCCACCATTAATTATGAAAAATGTAAAAATTGCGGTAAATGTAAAGAAGTTTGTCCGGTAAATGCAATTGCATAATGAATCTTAACTTCTTGCAAAGAAAGTAAAATTTGGCAAAACAAAATAAGGAGCTGTTATAAAAATAAATTGATTCTTCAAGATATAGTTAGCGATGTTTATGCTATTTACTATAGGTCATGGATAATTGATACTTTACAACAGCTCTATTTTTGTGAATTGTATATTATGACGGAACGAAACGAGAAAATTGCAAAAAAATTGAGTACTTAGATACATTGATAATAAAAATCAAATAGGGTATAATATTTTCAATTGAAAAAGAACGGAGAAAATATGATGAAAACATATGAATCTATGAATAAAGAAGAATTATTGCGGTTAAAGTCAAAACTGGAAGCTGAATATAATGCATATAAGCACAAGGGGCTGCGGCTGGATATGTCCAGAGGCAAGCCTTGTGAAGAGCAGCTAGATATTAGTTCGGGTTTACTAGAGACTTTAAACAGCGATTCATCCATGATGGGTGAAGATGGTGTTGACTGCAGAAATTATGGGGTAATGGACGGTATTACCGAAGCCAAAGAATTACTGGGAGCAATGGCAGGTGTTGGCAGTGACAAAGTTGTTGTTTATGGGAATGCAAGTTTAAGTGCGATGTTTGACACGGTATCAAGGTCCATGACTCATGGTGTCACAGGTAATACACCTTGGAATAAGTTGGATAGTGTGAAGTTCCTCTGTCCTGTTCCCGGTTATGATCGTCATTTTACAGTTACGGAGTATTTTGGTATTGAGATGATTAATATACCGATGACAGCCGCAGGACCTGATATGGATAAGGTAGAGAAACTTGTTTCTGAAGATGAAAGTATTAAAGGCATATGGTGTGTTCCTAAATATTCTAATCCTCAGGGAATTACTTACTCCGATGAGACAGTTAGACGTTTTGCGCAGCTTAAGCCGGCAGCAGATGATTTTAGGATATTCTGGGATAACGCTTATTGCGTTCACCATTTATATGAAGATCAGCAAGACACATTATTAGATATTATTTCAGAATGTGAAAAAGCAGGAAATCCTGATATGGTATATGAGTTTGTTTCAACATCGAAGGTCAGCTTTGCCGGTGCAGGAATTAGCGCGGTTATCTCATCTGAGAATAATTTGCAAGAAATTAAAAAGCATCTGTTTGCCCAAACTATTGGTCATGATAAAGTGAATCAGCTGCGTCATGTAAGATTTTTTAAAGATATGGCTGGGATTGAGGCACATATGAAACGTCATGCAAAGATTGTTCGTCCTAAATTTGAAGCTGTATTAAATCGTCTGGACCAGGAATTGACAGGACTGGAAATTGGTTGGTGGGTTAAACCAAGTGGCGGATATTTTATATCCTTTGATTCTATGCCTGGCTGTGCCGATAAGATTGTGGCCAAAGCAAAAGAGGCGGGAGTTGTTATGACGGGGGCGGGAGCTACTTACCCTTATAAGAAAGATCCTGATAATAGTAATATACGTATCGCGCCAACATTTCCTACGACAGAGGAACTGGTGGTGGCAACAGATTTATTTATTGTCTGTGTGAAATTAGTCAGTGTCACGCAATTGTTAGAAAAATAGGATAATGAATTGCAATAAAAAAAGGCAAAAACCGTCGGGAAGCCATGGGAATGGCAGATTCCGGGCGGTTTTTTTAGTGATTAGAGGATTGAATAATATAAATAAATATGGTAAAATCAACACAATATTACAAATATTGAATTAATACCATCAATGCAGTTATACCTTTTATTAAATGTTTGCACCACAGGAAAAGCGGTGCGGAATGGAGGGTATCTTTATGTCACTCAATTTGACGATTACCGATACGCATCTGGCTCAGTGGGTAGAGGGTTACCTGAAAGCGCCGGCCGGGAAAGGGGGAAACTGACATGCCACAGACAGAAAAGAAGCAGCTAGATCCCCAGTGGGAGGACAAAATCCATGATTATATCACCCCCGGTCACTTTGATATGTTGAATACAATAGAGGACAAGATTCAAAGCTGCAACGATGTTCTGGAAGAGGCTGGGATTGGCGGAATCAGCTACCGCCCCCAAAAGTCAGAGATAGAGACGTACATGGAGAATGTGGCG